>Ga0114922_10000403_pt1 | contig 41363 bp, 31 predicted proteins | sample AartaG_FD_100975 | JGI IMG/M metagenome (GOLD analysis project Ga0114922, IMG submission 100975) | Deep subsurface microbial communities from Aarhus Bay to uncover new lineages of life (NeLLi) - Aarhus_00045 metaG | ecosystem: Environmental > Aquatic > Marine > Oceanic > Sediment | place... | reverse complement strand
TAACCTGGCCTGTTAGGTCATTTCACAAAGCCACAAGTTTTTAATGATCCAACAAGAGGTTGTATCGGCAAACTTCATCGGCGCCCTTGATTTTTTTGGAAGTTTTTTTCGCCCTTTTCCGCACACCTGTGGCCCAGGTTTTCCCAAGCCCCCCAATTTGACAAAAAGCCTTAACTTACAGCAACTTGATACCTGCCTGTTTACACCTGAATCAAACGGCCTACCATGAGCAAGCGGTATATCACCGGAAACGGCGCTTGGCGAATGCGTGGCCGGAACCGGATTTTAGGTACTTTTCGAAGGTGTTGCCCTATAAGCGATTTTTAGCAAATGCCCGACTTCGCCCCGACAAATCGGGACTACGCCGCGGCAGTCTTCGTTCACTGATAAACAGCGAACGAAGACTGGAGGCGGCGGGAATCGAACCCGCATCCCCGCGATGCGACCGCGGTGTACTCCCATTATACGACGCCCCCGTCGTTTACCTCGTCTAAGACTATACGCGCAAAATCAATTTATAGTGCTACCAGTTGAATTTTCCCGTTTGCTCGCGGGTAAGGACCTTTATCCCGGCGCGCCGGGACAATCCCACTCGCGGGAATTTTTTACCCTTAAGGGTATACTCAATGATTTTTCCTCACCGGTCTTTTAAGAGCCAAACCGCCACCGCTCATAACAGACGATTTTCTCAATCGGCTCACGCCTGGGCGGCTTCTGACTATCGGCTGGATACCCAATCGCCATCAGTTCAATTATTGCAATATCGTCCGGTATCCCAAGAACCGCCCGGATCTTGTCGGCATAGAACGAGCCGATCCAGCAAGTGCCAAGCCCCCCGGCCACCGCCTGAAGCGCGATATGTTCCAAGGCAATTGCAACATCTATCGGCCCGAGGGCCTGTCCGCACATCATTACATGGTTGTTATTGCTGCAGGCAGCAATAACCGCAGCAGCCGTACCGACAAACTTCTGGTTGTTGGCGGCTTCGGCAAGTTGTGCCTTTGTGTCGGCATCGGTTACCACCACAAACCGCCAGTCCTGCAGATTCTTCGCCGAGGGTGCCAAACGAGCAGCTTCGAGGACACGTGCCAGTTTCTCCTGCTCCACAGGCCTATTCTCATAAGACCTGCAGGAATACCGCCTCTTAATCGCTTCAAAAACATCCATCGCAAACTCCTTGCCGGATTTAAACAGGCTTCACCGACCCTTGGCCGGCTCCGCAAACTCACACGAATTTTATCCCTTTATTGGCGATTTTACAATGTTAATTTGATAAAATAAAGGATAGCCAACCTATTTAGTTTACGGGAGCTTCCGTTGAAGCCGGCAAGATTTTATTGCGAATCGATTAGAGAGGACCTTGTCCGGTTAACGCCTGACCAGGCGCATCACCTTGCAAATGTGCTAAGGCTGGCCGCCGGTGAGCGAGTCGAGCTTTTCGATGGCAAGGGCACTGTGGCACAGGCTGTTATTAAAGACATCACTCGCAAAACAGTTATGCTCCAGGTTAGCCAAATTCACAGTGAATCCGCTCGCACTATCGGCCGAGTTATTATCGCTACAAGTATCCCGAAGGCCCAGCGGTTCGACTTTCTTGTAACAAAATGCACCGAGTTGGGCGTTGACCACATCGCCGCCGTCATCTTCGAGCGAACCGTAAAGTTGGCAAAAGGCACTTCCACAAACGAGCGCTATAATAAGCTCGCAATCGTTGCTGCCAAGCAATGCGGCCGAATCTTTCTTCCACAAATTACCGGACCAACCGACCTTCAGCAGACACTTTCACTTTTAAAAAATGATTATCCACACGCCCGCATAATCTTTGGGGCGTTCAATCCGCAGGCCGAATCTGTCATGGAACTCGCACGCGATGACAAAGACATCATCGCCTTCGTCGGCCCGGAAGGGGGGTTAACTCATGAGGAAAAGAACCTGCTCAAATCGTCCGGTGCCTGTCAGGTGCGGCTCACTGAAACTACGCTACGAATCGAAACAGCCGCCCTCGCCTTCGCCGCCATACTCTGCGCCCGCCGCACAAGTGGTCATGTTTTCTGATTCTTAACTCTCCACAGCTCTTGCCCGATTGGTCTTAAAAAGTTTATGATACAGCGGAATCTTATAAATGATCAGTGGAAAAGTAATAATCAGGATATGACGGACATTTACGAAAACAAAGCCTCCAAGCCCACCTACAAGCAAATCCCATTGATACAGGAAAAAGCCCCCGCCGATAACGATGGCACCCGCAAGCAGGCTGGTGAATTTGAGTGTCCGCGAGTCAAGGACCAGGAACAACCATGCAAAGGTCACAAACAGAACAAGGCTGATCAGCATAATATGAAAAGGAGTGCTGTCGAGGGTGTACCACGCTTGTATAATACTGGTGTAGGGATAGGCGACAAGGCAAGCTGGCAGCCAGTCTCTGCGAGTAATAAAGGCAAGCAGCAGTGCAAGTGCCAGCGGGTTTACAATCCAATAGAATCCGCCGATAAGAAATCCCGCCCTGTCCGGCAGGATCGCCGGGGCAAATCGAAGAACAACCTCAAAGGCCTCCCTATAGGTGAAAAAGTATAACGTGCCTATCCAGGTGTAGCTCCATAAAGGAAAACGGTGTCTGGAGGCAATGATAACACCTACAATCAGAAAAATCACAAAGGGAGCAGACGCGACAAAAAGAGGTACATGCACAGGGCCAAATAAAAAGTTTAGCAAGGCAGGTTGAAATTTGTCCACAATACAAAAGACCAGCCAGGGCAAGGCAACTAAAAATAGCTGCCAAATGATAGCTCTGCCTGACAATTTATTGTTAGATGTTGGCGTATCTGCCTGGCCGTTGGACAACCAAAGCTCCTTTTACTTTATTCTTATTGAGCCATTGTGAGTTTCCAGGTGTAACCTTCCCTCGCCGGAGCCGATTGTGCCCCGAAGCTCTCTTTTGCTTACCTCGCCCACTATCGTTATCGGAAGAACCGTGCGTATTGAGCCGTTGTGGGTCGAGATGTCCACCTTGGCGGATAAGTTTGCCGGCGGTGTAAAATCGATGCCTCCGTTGTGGGTGACGATATCCACTTTGCCCGGAGTTGGTGCATTGTCGGTATAGACCACATCGACACTTCCGTTGTGAGTTTCAAGTTCCAAATCACCCGAAATCTGCCGGCAGCTAATCCTGCCGTTATGCGTGGTAAGTGAGTGGCTACCGGTCACGTTCCGCGTTGTTACGGCGCCGTTGTGGGTTGTAGCTTCCACCTTGCCCGTGATGTCGGCAATCTCAACGGCTCCGTTATGCGTAACAAGGTCGAGGCTCGTGTGATGCGGCACGAGTGCATCTAAGGCGACACCCAAGTACCGCCAGCCGGCAACCACCGGCTTTTCAATGCGCGCTATCATCCTGTCACCAGCCGGTTCAAGCCGGACGCTCACCTGGTCAGCTAACTTTTTCGCATTTTCTTCCGTGTCCGCACGGGCGGTAATCGTCGCCGTCAAATCGAACATATTCGTCGCCGCGCCTGCCGCTGTAATCGAGCCGTTGTGCGTCTCGGCCTCGAATACTTTGGCCACGCCCGCAGGCTCGGAAAGGTGAACTACCCTTTCATATCTCGCTGTTGGAACACAGCCGGCACCGAGGAGAAACCACACCGAAATTACCGCCGGCAATAACACTTTCGTCAAAGGAATTTTTCTCATATTCGGCCCCTTTCTTGTTGTCATGCCACAAGCTCAAACACCCAGCTTTTACACGGTTAAAGTCTATCACAACCCGTAGCGGTTTGCAAGCCGGCTCCGAATCAATCGCCCACTATGGGCAGATGAAACCGAACAGTATGGTTGACGCAGGTGTATAAAACATTGGATGGTCCGGCAGTAAGCGACGGATTTGGGCCTCCAGGGGTGGTTTGGATAAGGGGGTAGGTTCTTAACATGGGAAAAATATACGAAAAACACAGTAACGCTGAGATGCTGACCCGCCTTTTGAGGCGGATTAATGGCGGCGCAGAGCCTAAAGACCTCCGCCAAGAAGCCGGTCGGCTCATGGCCAATATAACCAGCAAGGACATCGCCGCCGCCGAGCAGAATCTGATAAACTCCGGTTGTTCGGCCAAGCTTGCAGGCCAGTTGTCAGCGGCATTCGTGGTCATGGGGATAATCGAGGGCCAACAAATCGACCTGCGCACCCAATTACCCGATAACCACATTATCCGCAAAGTGTTAGCTGAACATGACATGCTTCGCTGTTTCCTGGCCGACCTGAAGGACGTCACAGATGTGATTGCATACGAAAATGACCTGACCAGCACAAATTCGAACTTCAGGAAACTTGCCCATATCGCCCAGCATCTCGAAGCCATGGCCCAACACATCGAAGCCGAGGAGGATATTATCTTCCCATACCTGCAAAAGCACGGCTGGACAAGCCTTTGCCGGGCTGCTCACAGTGACCATATATACATTAAAATCGCAATCGATGACCTGATGAAACTCGTGCGTTCGTTCAATCCGGCGCGGCTTGATGAGTTCAAGGTCCGTTTGAACTCTATAACAAAATACCTGTGCCCAACCATGGAAGAGCATATCATTCAGGAGGATAATATTCTCTACCCGATTGCATTAGAGGTTATTAGTGATGAGAGTATATGGGCCGGGATTAAGGCTGTTTGCGACGATATCGGCTATTGCGGACTACATATATAGCTGAACCTGCCCACCTCGCTTAATATCGAAGCCTTCAGGGCCGGCTGGTTTCTCTTTGACACATCCGGCTCTTGTGGTATAATCACCCGTCGAAAGTTACCGATAGTGGAAGTTGTAAACCTGCCCGGATTTGGAAAGGGATGGTAAATGGCTATACGTACCGATTCTTGTAAACCTGTCGTCATTGGCACTTTGACGATGATAATGCTGATTGCAACCGGCTGCGCCCAGCCGCAGCGCAGGCGCGGTCAGGCTGTCAGCTTATATGTGGACGCTATGATTCTCAACGAGCGTGATGAAAAAGACGAGGCTATCAGCAAGCTTATCGAAGCGATAGAGCTCGACCCACAGTTCGCTATGGCCTATTCCCTCAAAGGCGATATCCACCGGGAAAGGGCCGAGTATGAAGATAGTGCCGATTCTTACGAGGCCGCCACCCAGCTCGACCCGTGGTCCTTCAGGGATTTCTTCAATCTTGGAAAGGTCACCCTGATAATGGAACAATTCCTGCGGGCCGTAAAGGCATACGTCAGGGCGTGCGAACTTGAGCCCGCCCACTTCGGCGCCCACCTGGGCGCTGGAAAGTGTTACTATGAGCTTGAAGACTACGACAGCGCCTACGAGTACAGCCGGACAGCCGGGCAAATCGACCCGAACAGCAGTGAAACAGCACTTCTGTTAGGGGATATCTTCGAGGCCCAAAAAGACCACGACCAGGCCGTCGACGCTTACAGGCGCGCTCTTGAAATTGAGGGCAACAAACCCCAAATTATGGTTGCGCTTGCACGAGCCTACCTTGGGACCAAGAGATACGACGCGGCAAAGGAGCTTTTGACCTCGGCAATCGAGCTCGACCCCGAAAACGCGATAGCTTATCGATACCTCGGCTTTGCCCACCTGAAACTACGCGACATCGATATTGCTGTCGCCAACTACGCAAAAGCCGTCGAGATTGACGCTTCCGATTGGGTCGCGCATAAGAATTTGGGGGTGGTTTATATGCTGAAGGCCGTCAACAATAATAATGATGCCGCGATGAAAGCAAAGGGGATTGAGCACTGGAATATATCTCTCGATACCAATCCCACCCAGCCCAAACTGCGGCGTCTCCTCGAGAAGTATTCGAAATAAGAAAACCCTATAGGCCTGACGATATGACCCGGCAAAAAACAAATCCCCAGCCCGACCGGCCCGAACATGGGCCGCTTTTTTCAAAATCTCACCTGCCCGCCCCGAAGGCACACCTTATCTTCTGGCCCCTGATGGCAGTCGGTATCGCACTTGACCTGTGGAGTAAACACACCGTGTTTAATTGGCTCGGCACCAGACCACACAATGAGTTCTCCTTCATAAAAGGATTTGTCACACTTGTCATGAGGGAAAACTCCGGCGCAGCCTTCAGCATAGCCACCGGTAAGACACCGGTGCTTGTTACAATCTCGATTGTCGCATTAGTTGTGGTTGTGGCGATTTTTCTCTTTGGCGGCATCGGGCAAAAAATCACACAAATTGCCCTGGCGCTGTTTACCGCGGGGATAATCGGCAATTTGTACGACAGAATCTTCAACAATGGGTTCGTACGCGATTTTATCGACGTCGTGTATTGGCCGGGCAAACACTGGCCCGCATTTAACGTGGCTGACAGTATGCTGTGCGTTGCAGTGGGGCTGCTGCTTATCGGTAACGTCACATCTGCATATTCTCGAAAACCCGCTCATCCACAAAAATAGGCGCCCCAATCCCCACCCCAAGTGCTATCGCGTCGGAAGGTCGGCTGTCCACTGCAACCGTCTCGCCGTTTGAACTTATGTGCAAACGGGCATAAAAAGTGCCGTTGCTCAGGTCGCTTATAACCACTTTTTCAACCTCTCCGCCCATCTGGTCGATGACATCGGCCAGCAAATCGTGCGTCATCGGGCGGGGCAGTTGTATGTTCTTCAGCCGACGGTCGATTGCCAGTATCTCCATCATCCCGATGACAATCGGAAAGCTACGCTCTCCCTCAAGCTCTTTGAGCACGATTATCTGCTGGTCAACCGTCTCATTGATGATTATCTTCGACAGCTCGACTTCAACTTCCATCTTCGCACCTTCGCACTAAACGCCTTAACCTTCCAGTTCCGACAGATGTTTTTCAATCGCCTGGACCTGCGTTGTAAGCTCCCGCAGCTTGTCCTTCGCCTGTTGAACCACCTCCGGCTTTGCCCGGTTTATAAAGTTCTCATTATTCAGCTTAGCAAGGATGGGCTTAATCGCACTGTCAATTTGCTTTTTTTGCTTTGTATATTTAGCGCGCTCAAGCTCCGGGTCGATTACACCATGAACATATATCTGCATGTCGCCAACTACCGATACAGCCGAATTTGCCGGTTTGGCAATGCCGCCGGCCGATGTGAACATATCAAGTACCGCTAGATTCGAAATCAGGTCGGAATTTTCGTTCAAGGTGCCTGCTGCGCCCGGCGGGCTATCCACGGAAACCGTCAGTCTTTTCGAAGGAGCTATATTGTATTTGCTTCGGGTATCCCTTATCGGCCTGACCACACTTTGAATGGTTGCAATCTGCTCTTCGATGTCTTCTGCAACGAGCGAGTCCAGGCCGTCCGGCCAGGCGGCTATTATCAGCGCATTCGATTCTTTGGTCTCGGCTACACCTCTCAGTTGCCTTGTCAAAGAAATCTCGTTCAGCTTTTGAAATATCCCCTCGGTAATAAACGGTACAAAAGGATGCAGCAGGCGAAGTGTATTGTCCAGCACGAACGCTAAAATATTCTGTGCAATCGGCCTTTGCCCGGCGTCCTTCAGCCGCGGCTTTGCCCACTCAAGATACCAGTCACAAAAATCATTCCAGAAAAACCGGTAAACGGTGGTAAGCGGCTCATTGTACCTGAAGTTGTCCAGCCCTGTTGTCACTTCATGTATGGTTTTCGCTAATCGCGAGAGGATCCACTTGTCGGTAATATTCATTTTGCCGGCGTCAAATTCCGCCGGGTCAACGCCGTCCAGGCTCATCATCGCAAAACGCGAAGCGTTCCAGAGCTTGTTGCAGAAGTTCCTGCCGACGTCAAACTTCGGCGAAGTATTGACTGTCCGCCCGTCGGGCAGCGTCATCTTTTCAACCGGCATCCTTATATCCTGCGTATCCGTCGTCATGCTGGCTAATGTAAAACGCATGGCATCGGCACCGTGGCTGTCGATGGCAACCAGCGGGTCGATGCCGTTGCCGAGACTCTTTGACATCTTACGCCCCTGCCCGTCCTGTATCATTGCGTGGATATAAACGTCTTGGAACGGGATATCGCCAGCACAATACTGGCCCATCATTAACATCCGCGAGACCCAGAGGGTAATGATTTCACGGGCCGTGCAGAGCACATCACCCGGATAAAATGTTTTCATCTCCGGTGTATCATCAGGCCAGCCCATCGTACTGAAAGGCCAAAGAGCAGAGCTGAACCACGTGTCCAATACATCCTCATCCCGCTCCACATTGGCAATCATTTTAAGAATCTTATAGGCACTATTTTCCTGCTTGTTTGAAAAATCGGGCAGATTGAAGGGTATCCTCGTTTGACCCTCTACAAATCCTGCAGAATGGAAGAATTCCAGCAAGGATACAAGTTTGTTGAAAGCCACATTCGCATCATTGCAGGAAGAACAAATGAAAAACATGTACCTTTCCGGATCAACAAGTACATGATACTCACCTGTTCCCATGTTTCTTGAAAAGTCGTCTAGCAGTTTCTGCAATTGAATTTGATACTGTTCAGGATTTATTGACTTACTTGCATGCCCCGATCCTGTTTTTGCCTCGCATCGCCACACGGGTATTCTGTGTCCCCACCACAGTTGTCTGCTTATCGGCCAGTCGCGAAGGTTTTCGAGCCATGTTTGATATGTTTTTGCATATCTTTCGGGGGTGAATTTTAATCTGCCGTCGATAAGTGGTTTTAAAGCCAGACCGGCTAACGAATTTACGGGCACATTCGTCCCCTCGATAAGACCCTCACCAAATTTGTCTGCGAGATGTTCAATTGGTTTCTTTACGGCGATGTACCACTGGTCGGAAAGGTACGGTTCAATCGGTACGTGGCTTCGATAACTGTGCCCGACTTCATGGGAATACTCTCTTACATCTTCGAGAAGCTTCTCCTGCCGGAACCACTCCACTATCGCCTCGCGCGCCTCAAACCGGTCCATGCCTAATAAAGACTGCGCCTCCGGCGTATTGGCATCGGCCCACCCGTGCTTATCACTGATAGAACCGTCCGGAGCCATCACATTGATTATTTCCAGCCCGTGCCGCTGCCCGATTTCCCAGTCGTCCGGGTCGTGAGCGGGTGTTACCTTCAAAAAGCCCGTTGAAAACTTTGCTTTTTCGTCCTCGCTGTTCGGGTCGGGCAAAACCACATGCTCGTCGGCGATTATCGGAATACTCCTGCCGACAATCGGCAGACAAACCTGTTTACCTACAAGAAACTCGGCCCGCGGGTCAGCCGGGTTCATGGCTACTGCGGTATCGCCCAACATCGTCTCCGGGCGGGTTGTCGCTACCGTTACATGCTCGATAAGCTCTCCTGCAACCTTGACCGGTTCGGCTAACGGATAGCAAAGATACCAGAAATGCCCTTTTATTGTCTCGTGCTCAACTTCATCATCAGCCAACACAGTCTGCGTGGCCGGGTCCCAGTTCACCAGCCTTTTGCCTCTGTATATCAGCCCGTCCTTAAAAAGCTTAAAGAATGCGGCCCTGACCGCCTTTGCACAAACCGCATCCATGGTAAAACGCGTCCGTTTCCAGTCGCACGAACAGCCCATAGTCTTCAACTGGTCGATGATTCTGGCTTCGTATTCGTCCTTCCAGTCCTGCACATGGGCGACAAAATCATCCCGTGCAAAATCGGTCCTGCGTTTTCCCTGCTCGGCGAGCAACTGCTTTTCGACGACCGTCTGGGTGGCAATGCCGGCATGGTCGGTGCCGGGCATCCACAGCGTCTTGAATTGCTGCATCCGCCGAAAGCGAATCAGAATATCCTGCAATGTATTGTTCAACGCGTGCCCGAGGTGCAAAGCCGCTGTTACATTAGGGGGCGGGATAACAATCGTATATGTGCCTCTCTTGTCCTCATCGCCCGGCTCAGCGTGGAAATAATCACCGTTCAGCCAGATGTCGCCGGCAAGGGCTTCTATCGCTCTCGGTTCATAAACTTTCGAAAGTTGTTCAGCCATAATTACAATACCCACATATCGCAATGAATTGCCACAAAAAAAAATCCGGCAGAGTCAATTTCTGCCGGATACTATTGTAAGCAAAACACCCCTGCCTTGTAAAGAGTGCATTTCGCACCGAAACGCATTTTATGCGGGAAAAGGTTCGCGCATTGAACTTCTGCGCCGGAACTATCGGCCCGGTGTAAGTGCTGCCTTGGCCACCCAATCGGTTTAGTCCATGCTCATCGTCATCAGGAACTCGGCGTTCGTCCTGCACTTGGCCAACCTGCTCTTGAGAAGCTCGACGGACTCGACCAGGTTCATCTCGCTCAGAACCTTGCGCAAACGATAGACAAGTTCCAGCTCCTTGGCGTCAAGCAACAGTTCTTCCCTTCGGGTCCCGCTCTTGCTGATATCAATTGACGGGAACGTCCTTCTCTCAACCAGTTTCCTGTCTAAGTGCAGTTCCATATTGCCCGTCGCCTTGAACTCCTCAAAGATAACCTCGTCCATCTTGGAGCCGGTATCAACCAGCGCCGTGGCGATAATAGTCAGCGACCCGCCGTTTTCAATATTCCTGGCGGCGCCAAAGAACCGCTTCGGCATCTGCATAGCATTAGCATCGACGCCACCGGTCAGAATCTTCCCCGAATGAGGCATCTCCGTGTTGTACGCCCGCGCCAATCGCGTAATCGAGTCAAGCAGAATAACCACGTCCTCGCCGTATTCGACCATCCGCTTGGCCGCTTCAATTACTATCTCCGCTACCTGGCAGTGCCGGCCGGCCGGCTCGTCAAACGTCGAACTTATAACTTCGACGTCGTCAGCGGTTTTCCTCTCCATATCCGTAACTTCTTCAGGCCGCTCGTCTATCAGCAGCACCATCATCTTCACGTCGGGATAATTCGCACTTATTGCGTTGGCAATCTTCTGCAGCAAAACGGTCTTGCCCGTCCTCGGCGGAGCGACAATCAATCCACGCTGACCCATGCCGATTGGAGTGATAATATCGATGATACGCATGCTTAGCTCTTCCGACACCGTTTCAAGTATGAGCCTTTTATCGGCGTGCAGCGGCACTAAATCACGAAACACCACCTTTTCAAGAAGGTTGTCCGGCTCCTGGAAGTTGATTGCCTCAACGCGAAGCAGGGCAAAGTATTTCTCGGTCTCCTTCGGTGGACGAATCTGACCGGCCACTGTATTGCCGCTTCTGAGGCCGAAACGCCTTATCTGCGAGGGCGATACGTAAACATCGTCGGCCGATGACAGATAGCTGTACTTTGGGCTTCGAAGAAATCCGTAGCCGTCAGGCAGAACTTCCAATACCCCCTCACCGTACATCAGCCCGTTTTGCCGAATTCGCTCCTTGAGTATCTTGAATACGAGTTCCTGCTTGCTCAGACCCATGTAATCCTGGATGTCTTCTTTCTTCGCCACCTTGTGCAGTTCCGCCGCGTCAAGGTCCTGCAGGTCCTTCAGGTGAAGGTCACCCTTTTTAATACGCTCGTACTTCTCGTGAATAGATTCCTCGTCCGTTTTCTCTTCGGCCTGCCTTTCGGTCGCCTCAGCCTGCACGCCCTCGGTTTCAGCCGATTGGGCCGTTTCTTCCTGCCGGGGCTCTTGTTCGTCGGCGGCTTCTTCTTTCAAAGCCTCGTCTTCGGCCTGCTCGACGGGTTTGGCCTTTTTCGCTTTTGCCTTGCGAGTTCGCTTCTTTGTGCTCTTTGTCGAATCATTTGTTGTTGCTGTTTTCGCCATAATCACTCCTTCTGCGTCACCACTAAATTGGTACGGATACGATACTTTCTATCTGTTTTGACCCCTCATGCCTTACGACAGTTCATGGGAGTTAAGAGACCTGTCACTGGGCTGCTTAAATAATGTCAATTACCCGTTGACAATCTCGGAAGAGATACCCCGCTATGTCAAAACCTACTTTTTATCTATTATGATTGTGAAAATCCGCCCGACCTGCTCGGCCGTCGCTGATAAGCCGGAATTGTTATCTACTATATAATCAGCTATTTTTTTCTTCTTGTCCAGAAAAATCTGGAAATTTTCTCGTTTTTTTAACTGATTTTTTGAAAAATGCCCTTTTTGGGCCGTTCTGAGGGTTCTTATTTCCTCTTTGCACTCCACAAAAACCAGTTTTTCACACTGCTGGAGCCACCCTGCCTCGGCCAGAAGGGGTATATCCAGCACAATCGCCATTATATCGCTTCGCCTGTTTAATTCTGCTTTTAACTCCTCACATCTGACCAAAACCGGCGGATGGATTATCCGATTAATCTTCGCCACCGCCTCTTTGTCTTCAAAAACCCTCTGCGCCAGTTCTTCCCTGTCAACCTGACCCGTACCGTCGAAAACCCCCTCGCCGAAGGCCTCTTTGATTTCGTTCTTAATAGCGCTGTTTTCAAGAAGTTTATGGGCTATCGCATCGGCATCAATCACACCACAGCCCAATCGACCGAATTGTCGGGCTACCGTGCTCTTGCCGGAGCATATCCCACCCAATATCCCTATTACTGTTTTCACATTTGCCATATCAACCACAAGCCACGCTACTTAATAAAGCCGGCGCAGTCAAGCCCTGTTTTGAAGGTGTAAAAAGGCGAGTAACTGGAAAATGTGCCGCTCAGAAGCCATAAATATTTTTTTTCCTGTAGCACTTTGCCGAAAAGTGCGTTCTTATTACAGAACCTTTACAGGAGCGGTTATGGACCAAGAGCGCAAATTGAACAGATATAGTGACAAGCAATTAGTGGCGCAGGCGATGCGGGGCGATAATGTTTGTTTCGGGGTTTTGGTTGAGCGCTATTGGGCGATGGCAGTGGCGCTTGCAGCAAGCCGGATAGAAGACCACAGCGAGGCCGAAGATGTCGCCCAGGATAGTTTCATCCGGGCTTATTGTTACCTGCATAAGCTGCGCCGGCCGGGGCGATTCGGAGGATGGCTCTCTAAGATAATTGCGCAGGAGTGCACCAACCGGATCCGCAAGCGCAGGCGCGTGAAATTGGCTTGCGCAGGTGAACTGAGCCGACTCGAAGCTGTCGCAATGACCGCAAATCCCGGACTTACCGCACTGCAGAAACAGTTCATAAGAAAAGCGGTCGCACAACTGACCGAGAAGTATCGAACGATAATCGTTATGAGATTTATAGGCGGATTGAACGCTCGTGAAATTGCAGATCAATTAGGCAAGCGGCCCGGCACGGTTAGGGTATGGCTGCACAGGGCATATAAGATACTCCGGGAAAGTCTTGAGCCGATTGCCGAGGAGGTACAGTCATTATGAATTGTACAGAATGTAAAAATCTTATTGAAAAATATATGGACGGAATGATTGATGACACGCAACTCGAAGCCGTAAGACAACATGCTCAACAGTGCTCCACGTGCCGGGCCGAATTTGAAGCCGTTGGCAACATGCAAGGCGTGCTGAAAGGTGCGCTTGCGGGCGGGATTAGTGCAGGCCAGGCAAAGGATGCGATTCTGTCTGAAGTTGCCTCGGGCCGGATCAAGGCAGACAGAACTACATTTAGTCCGGCAGTTTCTGTGGGCAGGTGGGCTTCTATTGCGGCAGGTATCGCACTGGCGGGCGGGTTATTACTGGGTTTGGCCTTGTCGAAGGTTTCAGAACCGAGGCTTGCCGCGCCCGACAAGGCCTTGCTCGTGCCGATAGAGATTAGAAGCCTTGAAGGTACGGTACTTGTAAAGCACAGCAATTTGCAGACTTGGGAGGAATTAAAATCCTCTGCCTCTGTATATTTAGGCGATGTTTTTCATTCTGCAGCGAAGTCGGGCTTTGTGCTGACATTTAAAGATGGCTCCACGATGGAGCTAAATCCCAACACTACACTTACATTAAAGCTATATAACGGTGGTACCGAGTTTTATCTTGAACATGGCGTGGTGGCAGCGGCTTTAAACAATCCGCATCCATCGTTTGTGGTCAGCACTCCACACGGCCGGGTGGAGGCGCTGGGCACGGAATTTACTGTGTCAGTAAAATAACTAATCCGAATTAAAGGAGAAATCAAAAATGAGAAGAAATCCAATACATCTAAGCACATTAGTATTGTTCTTGTTAGTCCAGACAGTGGCATTTGGACAAAAGACAGAAGTGAATGTACGAAGAGGTTTGGTAAAGGCCCAAACGGCGGCGGGAACCGCGGTGGTCGATGCCGGCCGAAGGGTAGTGTTGATTCAAGGCGATAATCCGATTGTAACCGTAGATGATCCAATGGTTGACGACCTTATAAAGATGTACAACTGGATAGAGAAAGAAAAAGAGGCCTCAACAGAGCAAATCGATGTTAGCAGTATCCAAATCAAGCGCATTGACAGTGAGGAGCTACTTACAACCGCCGTTTTAGTCGAAATGCCGAATATGAAGTCAGAATCGAGTAAAACGGTGAGAATTGGGCTCACTTCAATAGTTAACGAACCACGGTACTATGACTTGGAAGGTAACCTGTTACGCTTCGACCTTGATAAAGTGAATAAACGACAGGGATATTATTACCTTCATTTTCCCAAGCCCGTCGAAACAGGCGAAAAGTTTAAATTCGTCGGTGTCAGTAAATTTAACGCTTCGAAGCGCGAGCTTTGGAAGGAAGGGCCGCTTTGGCATATCTGGCAGGCCAACTGCACACCGAATTGCCTGAACTATTTTCGGACGCTTTTGCCCAAGTCAGCGGTTTTTGTTGAGTCCAGCCGACCTGTTATGATGATAGACAGTGTCGAGGGACAGGTTGCGGTAACAATCAGAAATTACACAGGACCATGGGCTGATGGGATGTATCAGATCAGCTTTTTATGGCCTGACAAAGACGGCACTACATTGGCAGACCTTCCTGCTCAATACCGCGGGCTGCAAGATAAAGTAACAGCCGACCTTACTGAAGAATACCGCAGACAAATGGAAAGAATCCTTGCCGGTGAAACGTTCAACGATTTAAGTACACCACTCAATGCTCTGCTTACAAACAACTGTTCCATTGTCAACAAGGATAAGGACCTTTATATCGAGACCACGTACCTGTGCAAAATAGATCCCGAAAGAGCGGAAGAAAGACGGAAAGAACCTGATGAACAATTTGGCGGTATTACAAGGTACTACTTTATTGATGAATTGGATTTCTTGAGCACCCCGGATTGGCCAAAGGAGCCTGAGAACCTCTACATCCATCCGATTTATATGTGCCGAAAGGGTTCCAGGACACGTGTGGATACTCTGGCTTGCATTTATGAAGACGGCAGGTGGTACCGCTTTGGTAATATGGGAAATGGCCGGGATACCGACGTAAGTGTTTTTAAGGAATGGCTCCCGGGATATGAGGAACAGGGAGAAGAACAAGAACCAACATTAGATAATCTTTCCTGGGAGGATGCCGGCCCTGAGGCCCTTGAAGTTTATCAACAATTTGTTGATGAAAATGTTGAATATGTGGGTCAATGGCAGACACTCGGAATTAAATTGGTTGGTGGCGGTTTCTGGAAAGAGGCTTTTGATTGCTTCGTCAGATGCGAAAAATTGTTAAGTCACGAAGAGAGCAGCGAATGGCTGACAGCATCAATATGGCAAGGGCATATATATGATGTTTGGGGCAAGCGCGACCAGGCTCTGGCAAAATATGAGGCTGCGTTAAATGTTCTCAAAGAGTATAAGAACAACAATACCGCCCTCGACATTGAGAATTACTCGTGGATGCGGCATGACCAGTGGGGTATTGTTCTTAATTATGAATGGGCGAGGGACCGGCTGAAAGAGCCATTCACTCAAGAGATGGTAGCAAAATAAGCAGAATATGACTGTAGAAAGATTAGACAAGGCAGGAAACTTAGAAGCGATCGACCTGCTGTACCGGCTTATTTGCTGGTGATGCTTATTGTTGTGCCGGCATCAAGACCTTCAGTGGTTAGTAAATAAAAGAAGCTCCGGGGCGATCCCCTCCAATCGTCCCGGAGCCGAGTGCATTGCTCTGCGACCTGTCCTCTGCAGTCCCGATGTGCATCGGGACGGAGCGTTGATACCGACGCTCCAGCATCGCAGAAATTTATATAACTCAGGCTCGAAGCCGAACCTGTTTGTCATGAATTTTGTCTACTGCCTTTTGCAGCCCTTTGACTACATAATCCTGAGCCACTACCTCCCAACTCATGTGTCTTGCCAGTTCATATCCACTTCGGAGCATCTCGCTGCTTTCGTCGTCGTTCTTGGGCAGGCGGGCACAAATCTCCAGCGCCACCTTTTCACTGACGTTACGTTCGATGTGGTCGCGGGCCTCCTTGTTAATCTGCTGCAAATCCTCAAGGTCACTCCAGTTGTAATCGCCCAAGTTCGTGTAGTCGGCACAAATCACGTTTCTGACCTCCGCTTGGCCGGTTACCGCCTTAATAAGTCCCGCACAGCCGCACACATTCGATATAACGCATATCCCGCCGAAGCTCAAAGGCTCCAACTGGGCTATCCCGAACGGTTCATAGATGCTCTGGCCAAACTCAGCATCGCTGCCCTTACGAATATCCATAAATTCCATATCATGCGGCATCCGGTCCCCACAGAGGTCACGGGTAAAGCCAAACTGGTTTATATAGACAACCTTTACATTGCAGCTCTTTGCATTAAATTCCTGAACACCAGCATAAAAGCTCGCTTCGCCTCCGGATAAATCCGGCATGCCCTCTCGGTGTGCCACCGGCCAGTTGTACGTGGCCTCCATATTATATATGTCCCGCTTGCGCCTGCTGCCGATCTCCGTACTTAAAACCAGCAACACCGCCCTGGCGCCCAAAGCCTCAAATTCCTTGTCTATGTGTTCCAGCACGCGAAGGTCTCGCCATAAGCCCTTACTCATTACCAGACGTGTAACGTGGGTGAATATAAAGTCCGGCCTGTAGCCGAGCAGGTTTTCACAGTACTGCTGCAATTTCTGTTTCGACTCATGCTTCTCGGCCAGGCCGATTTCGTACGCCGGTACACCATTGTAGCTCACGTCAATATCGGCAAGCGAAAACTCCGGCGCCATGAATCTGAGTTCTTCAACTACGTTGTCGCCAACCGCAAGAATCGCGTCGCAGTACCTCGAGGCATCCACAAGAGCATATTTGAAAAAGTGGCTCTGGTCCCCGAACACCTCGCTTACACTGAGCCCCATCCGGCGCGCTCGTTTCATCGTGTTGTAGAACATCGTGTCATGGCCGGAGTGTTTTTCCACTATGAGTCTTACCGGGGCTACTTCGTGAGCGTAGAAAACCGTCCTGAAATCGTACGTCGAATCCAGCTTGGCCGCAAGCACCGTCGGCATCCCCATAAATTCGTGAGAAATGATGACTGTCGAGCCGTCCCGCTCCGCCGCACCTATCGCCTTAAGAGCAGCTATAGCCGGCGGCGCCAACCGCACGTACTGCTCATATTCCCACAGGTTCTCGTAAAGATTGCTCCGAATCCCGAACTCGCGGAATATCCGGCCCTTAAGTTCGTTAACCGGCCTTTGCTCAATTCGCGTCACGTCGATCAATATCACTTCAGGACTGCTTCTTACGCCGGTTTGCCCATCGGTGAATGTGCGCCTGCCGTACACGATATTGACATTGTACTGTTCTTCTATCTTCCGGAAGCCGGAAAAGTAGCTCGTGTTCACCATCCCGTCGATGGATGAATAAAGTACCTCGCCCCCCGATCCAAGCCGACTTGAAACATCACCCTCCATGGAAAAAAGCGGACTTATAAGGATTGACCTGCCAACGGCATCCGAGTAGGCTCGGCTCGTGAAAAGCCCTTCTAATACCGCCCCTATCCCGCCAATTTTACCTATCGCCTCATGTGTTACGTGTACTGCAGTTATTCCCTGGCTCATTTCCCTGTCCTCGTTATCGCCCTATAATTTCTACGTTGCAAAGCCACTCGGCGTTCTCTGCCGGTCTTCACTTAAAATATAAGAAATGACGGCAAGATAGGCAAATTTACCACGCTCCTTTTCAAACGGAGACTAAAAAGGTGCTAAAAAGGTCAGGAAACTCTTTTGGAACCCTGTGGCTCAATGAAGGTAATTCAGCCGCACCTGGCGTTTTGGCTAAAATATCACCGCCTCGGTCTCCAGCTCCTCCTTGAAGATCTCAAAGTACGCTTTTCTTGCTCGCTGGCCCTTTGGGCCTCTAAGACCTATAAATGGTTGAAGGTATGCCCTTACCTTCTCTTTATCCGTGCCTATCCGGAGTCCCTGGATAATTTGATCTAAATCCGCCTGTCCGACCAACTCGGTTATCATATCAACAAGCCTCTTGATGACCTCGTCGCTCTTATTGTCAATCCCCGAAAGGCCGTAATAAACCGCCGCGTTGCGCACTTCGCGGTCCTTGCCCTTTGATAACTGTAACATTATTTCTATAGCCTTGTCATTTTGCTTTTTTGCGCCTTCAAACCAGCAGCTTCCGACGAATATTGCCACCTGTTTCCTGACCTTCGAATCACTGTCTTGCGCAAGTTGGGCCATAAACTCCATCATATTGCCACCTTGGCCATCCGCCCGGCAAAGCAATTCTCTCCCAAACGCTACAGCCATTTCTTTCACCACAGGGTCCATATCTTTAAGACACACCTTTAACGCCTCAACGAAAGATTCATCAAAGAGAACACCAAGTCCATAGCGTCTGATATGTGCGAACATATCCCGCCTTTGTCTGCTGTTGCCTTTCAAAAGTACTTCTCTGACAGTATCCATCTTATCACCGAACTCGGCCTGGCGTTGCTTTTTGAACTGCTCTCGCTGCCATTCGGCATAGTCTATTTCGCCCTTGAGGGCTTTTTGGACAATGACTGCTCTGGCCCGAATCTCTTCATCAGAATCATCGAGATACGGCGTAAGGTAGGACAGCATTTTTTCGTGCTTACCCTGTGTGCCCCAAAGGATACGTCCTGTATTTATATCGCTCATACAAATATCAACGAGCCGCTTGAGCACTCTGTCGTCCTGCTCGTCACCTGCCACCGACAGGCCGTAGTAAACAACGGTGTCCGTTAAGTCAGGGGCAAAACTCGCATAGTACACCAATTCCACCGCCTTTTTGTTCTTCGTTTCTTTGCCCCAGATATAACGCCGCGCAACCCAACCAATCAAGTCTTTCTTGTTCTGTCTTTCCTTACCTTCCTTGTTCCGCCGAAAGCCGTTGCGAATAATTGTGAGAATCTCATCATCTAAATATGATTCCTTGTCATCGGCCTTGTACCACGAGTCCAGTATCTTGCCACCCGAAGTGCTGTCGGGAAAGTAAGACTCAAATATCGCCTGCTCACCCCTAACTTCTCGCAGCTTTTGGGCTAATGTCTTCTTAGACTTTGCATCCGAAGGTGGACTAAAAAGCTCACCGATATCTATATCGACCTCTGTATTCTGCTGCGGTCTTAGCCAATCGTCGATCGTTTCATCAAACCATATAAAAGCGCTCGGATATTTGCGTCGAAATTGAGGATAAAACCCGGGCACCGCCCTTAGAGCATAAGCCGACCAGTACAATATCTGCCACTGACCTTCATCCTTCTTAAGGTGTACTCTTAATACCGAAGCGGCATCAGGCCACCGCCCACTTATCTCCATCCGGCCCGATATTACCTTCGCCTCCCTGCCACCGACCATTATCACCATCGGCCTGAATCGCCACCCCGGCACCACTTCCAGAAGCTTCTTCAACTGCTCCAGATTATGCTCGGTCTGCTCACGCTTGCTCGGATGATATATCTGCTTTGCACGCTCCGGCTCATTCGCCAAATAGGCCTCAAACCATTCCTTTACAATCCGCCCTGCTTCCTGCACCTCCTGCGGCGCCCCGGCAAGCTGCCCCCACCCACTTTGAACCGCCCCCTCTGCGCCCGCACGTGCTATGCTTGCGCACCACCCGCTACAGACCATAGACACTATGACCACTAAAACCTTGAATTCGGCCATTTTTCTTTTCCCAAAAGATTTGTTCACCTGGGACTTAATCTACCGCGCCGCCCTTGCCATGTCCAAATTTTTCCGCCCGCATTTGCTTCCTTAAACTTCTGCCGCATTGTGCGAAACTTCCCTGGCTTCTTGTCACCCTGCCCTTGACTGTCCGCCGTAGTATCCCTCAAGTGGACGAAAGCTGGATCCGGGGATCCAATCCTCATCCCCTGTCACCCCGGACTTGATCCGGGGTCCAGGTTTGTAGTTTGTAGGGTGGGCCTTAGGCCCACCGTATTGAGTTTGTAGCCCACCGTATTGAGTTTGTAGCCCACCGTATTGAGTGTTGTTCCATTTGTTTTTAAAAAATCAATAATTTCGATATGTTCTGCAGAAAAGACCAGAAAATTGTAATTCTGAACCTACGTACGCATGCGTCATTCTGAACGGAGCGAAGCGGAGTGAAAAATCTCCGGCGCCCAAATGATTAAGATTCTTTCCCGGCGCGCCGGGAAAGAATCTCTTGGTTCACGTTGATACATTATTCTAATTTTCAGGCTGGATGCTTCGCTTCGCTCGCCATGACAACAAAAAACGGTAAGTTTGAGTGATTAAAACATCAATAATTTTCTTCACAACTTCTCGTCGCTTTCTTTGGGCCCCACAATAGCCCTAATCTACCGCGCCTGTCGCGGCCGGGTGGAGCTTCTCGCGTTCTTTGAGCCCCACAATAGCCTTCATCTTCTCCGCCCGCAGCGCCTTCAACTCCTCAGTCAAATCACTCTCCCGCAGCATAAACTCTATATAATAATTCCCACCATCCATCGGAATACTTATCTTGCCCACATAATCCCCACCACCAGAAGGCCGGCGGGTTGTGGCTCTTGGAACAGGTCGTCGCGCCGCCGCAGAAGTCTTAGTCTTGGGAGTTTTGCCCTTGGTGGGTACATCAATTCCTATTCTGCTACCACCGATTTTGCACATTGCGCCAATCATGCCGGTGATATTCTGAAACGCTTGTTTTATCGTAGTGTTTTTCATCTCAACAGAAAGTATGTGTTCGTCAAGATATGCCTGTGGGTGTATGTCCAACACAACACCTGCACGATTCGCTAATTCCCCAAGCATTTTGCCTGCCGGGTAGTCCTCGTAAGAAATATCAACCTTTTGATTCAGATTCAAATACGCAAATGTACTTATTCCCACCACACGTATCTCCGGAATCTGCTCGGCAAACTCCGTCCCGGCGATATACCATCTTGTTTCTTGCGGATCGTAATTTTCAATTCCTACCTGACTGAGAAGCTGGACCAATGTCACCGGTGTAGGCAGCCCTGCCGTCTCTATATCGCGCACTGTTTCAACTTGAGTTCTAATGGTTTTTTTACCTTCAGTTGATGTAACAGTTTTTTGGAACTTATCGTGCCAGCCACGTTCCCAGGTATAGATTGGGTCCTTGCCTACCAATTGGCGTAACAAGTCATTTATCTGTTGCTGGACTGTGATAGGTAAAATTATGATCTCGCGTCCAAGACCTTCGTTTACGGTTCTCTGAGGTTGGTCACCGTAATAAAGACCAATTGTATTCGTATACACTTCACGTAGTATATTCAGTTGCCTGGCGCTAGGTCTGCCGATGATATGTTCCAATTCCGGCCGCGGATATATCATCACATCTTTGTCTCCGACGACATATCGCATAAAAAAAGCATTTAACATCTCTGTCAGGCTCTCAGCCAAAGGCCCATCCAGTGCCAACGAAAGCCTCGTCGCCTTACCATAAGGCAGCTTCCACGCGGCTTCGTCAGACAAAACAAATTTCACGCCCGCCTTTTTGCCGATCTTGTCCAGCGCCTCTGCAATAGTAACATCGTTCAGCTCCATCTTTAAGTTCTTGCTCAGCCTGGCCTGCAAATCCGGCTTGTCCGCCCGCGCAAAATCCGCCGGAAAAAATAACAACGCACTCACAATTAATACTGTTCTTACAAAAATCTTTGTCCTCATCTTTTTATCTCCTTAATCATAAAGGTTTTTCACAACATACATATTAAATCCAATTCGTCTTTGCTTATACCGTTATCCGCCACCACAGGTTGCGGCCGGCTGATTATTATCCATGACGTCTCACTATCTTGCTCTTTCAAATATGTACCCCCGTCAATAATTTCAACATCGCAAAACGCAACGCGTTTTGCCGCCGGCTCTATATTTACAATCGCCACACCTCGTTTCACTGCAGGCGTTATGCCGACTGTTACCTGGGACCTGCCCGCGCTGCTGTTCATCACAATTTCGGCGGTGCCCCTGGTTTCAACAAACTTCACAGCCGCCTTTTCTCCCTCAGCCAACTCAATGCCACCTCTGTTGGTTCTGACCATCACCATAATAAACACAATCGCCGCCGCGGCAGCCAGCCCGGCCGCGGCCTTGAGGATGACTCGATATCGGCGCCCGAAAGTTCCGTCAACCTGGTCCAGCCGCCTCGATATCGCCGAACACAATCGGCCCCAGTCAACGTCCGCTAATTGCTCTGCAGCGTTTTGATCAAGCAAAATGTCTGTCTTTTCTCTCTCATTCTTCATTCCAGATATTCCTTCAGCAATACCTTTAACTTGCCCCTGGCCTTATACACATGATACCTCACCGCCTCGACCGAACAACCCATAATCTCGGCTACCTGCTTTTGCGATAAATCCTCTAATCCGAAAAGTGCAATCGCCCTGGCCTCTTTGGCCGACAGCTTCAACATCGCCTGTTGTATCGCCTCTTTCAGCTCCCGAGCCTTGCAATTCTCTGCCGGGCCGACCGCATTTTTATCCTCATACCCCTCGGCAATCCTTATTCTCTCGAATCTTCGCTTCACCGCACGTCGCCGGCTGATGGCCGCATTGCTGACAATCTTCAGAAGCCATGCATCAAAACGACTTGCATCTCTTAACTTGCCAATCTTCAGATAAGCCGAAACAAATCCCTGTTGAACCGCTTCGGCCGCTTCATCTGAATCACCCAACACCTTAACCGCCACCTTCATCGCCCGACGCTGATACAATCGCACAAGCTCATCGAACGCACCACGCTCGGCCCGCTGGCTCGCCTCAACCAGTTGTTCGATATCATCGCTGTTCACTTGCCCGTCGTTCTTCAAAATACGCTCTCATCCTTATAGACGCACGCACAGCCCCCAACGTTAGTGAATTTTTCGTAGAAATACTTTAGCCCGCTGCATAATGACCTGTTCTTACCGCATACCCCCGTTTGCGTCAAACCAAAACTCCCGCTGACGATGTAAATAAATTCTTGCAATTGGACGCTATAATCTAGTATCATAGTAAATGTGGGGCCTTTTCGTGGGGTCGGATTACTGTGAAACCATATTCGGAGAATAATTCGCCGGTGAGTAAACCTAAAGCATTCACACTGATAGAATTACTGGTGGTGATTGCAATTATTGCTATGCTGCTTTCAATACTTGCCCCGGCCCTTAAAGCGGTCAAGAAGAGGGCCCAGGGTGTGGTCTGCCGCAGTAATCTGAAACAAGTAGGACTGGCCGCCAACCTCTACGCCGAGAACTGGAAAAATTATATCCCCCGAGGCGCCGGCGGCAGCTCGGGCGAAGATATCATCTGGTTTACCGCCTTTATGCCCTATCTCGGCCACGACCGTCTGCCCACTCTGGTCGATGACGACGATAATCCTGACAATGATATCAGCGATTACAGAAGCGTAAAAATATACCGCTGTCCGCTATATCCGGATAAAAGGCAGACAGTCTGCTATGTGATTAACGGCTGGGATTCTATCCTCGATGAAGGTACCGAGCCGACAAACCTTTTGGAAATCAAGCACCCGGCTCGCACGATATACCTGGCCGACAACGAAGACGGCCACTGGCGCTCCATCATCAAGGATGAAGATGACCCCGACCTGATGCGCTGCGATGTCTTCCACAGGAACCATCTGCCTGATTCTGAAAGTGAGAACATAACATACGGCAGGCGCGTCGCCAGAGACCGCCATCGCGATGGCTGCAATGTCCTATACCTCGACTGGCGCGCCGAGTATATCGCAGCCGAAGACATGACCGAGCAAATGTGGCACTAATCCGGATATTTCACCGCAGCCGCCGCCGAGCTTGCGGTAACTACTACAGTAAGCGCTACAGTAAGCAAGCGCTAAAGTAAGAACTACAGTAAGCGCTAAAGTAAGCACTACAAGTGTACGTAACCTGATTTTGCTGTTTACACATGAGAATGATAAAAAAAAATTAATAGTTCTCATCCAATAAAGTTGGTAGATAGCAAGGTTATTTTGATTTAAGTCTTTTGGATTTAACGCTTTAAGGCAACAGCATGTATCCGTATAATACGACCGCTATCGGCCCCGATAGGGCAATGCACCGAAGCGAACCGAGCGCCTCGATAGTGGCATACATCATAGGGAGGTATCCTCAGCGGTACCGCCCATTAAAGAGCATATATGCTGGTGCCCAAAATGCAATAAATCCGTCTTTTTCATTACATAAAACCAGAAACCAATAACAACCCAACCAACTTTCTGGAAGTTGAACCAAATTAATAGTTAAAAGGCATTGCAGTATACTGCATAACAGTATAGAAATGATGCCTTTTTACATAAGTCATTTTAATACATATACTACCCTCTGAAGCGCTACTTCGCAGAGAAGTAAAGGATGGAAGCTCGCTACGTAGCACGAGGCGACCTCGGCGGTGCCAAATGCAGGCTAATTCAATTCTCACGCTGGCATATTTCTTCCATTAACAAAACATCTAATAATGATTTCAGTTAAAGAGAACCGATATGTGGCCTACTAAAAACATCGTGAATTTTCTGGATGCCGGATCCCGTTCGGCTCCGCTCAGAGCAGGCAAGGCCGGCATGACACGGAGGATAACCGCCTCGAATTAACTGAATTTGATATAACGCCGGGTTTTCGGGAGTACCCCTCATTTCGGACACTTGGCAAGGTGGGAAAAAATTGGAATTGCCTTGTTTTTCGGCTCTCAGGAAGGTATAATGGACTTGACGAACCATGGCAAAAGTAAAGAACAAGTTGCTGGAGCAGTTATTCGCCGAGCTGAGATTTGCGCCTAAAAGGCAAAAAGAAAAACAGCTAAAGGCCGCAAAGGACTTGATCCAGATTATTGACGAGGCTAAAGAGTACCCTTTGGAGTTTGTCTGTCTGCGAATTACCGGCTACCAGCCCCGCACAGCATCAATTACCGAGCCTGTTCCGGGGGGCGAACTTGTCCATGACTTACGCGTTTTTGTCAATGCCCTGAGCCGCCGGTTGGCGCTTGAGGCCTGGGAACAGGGGCAAGAGGTTTATACGGTAGATGACCTTATGCAGCGCTTTTCTGTTTCGCAAAGGACCATCAGACGCTGGCAAAAAAAGGGTCTGGTCGGCTGTATGTACCTTTTTGCCGACGGGAAAAAACGCCTCGGTTTCCTCGAATCCGAGGTCGATGACTTTTGCGGAGCGAATCCGGCACTCATCGCAAAGGCAAAAACTTTCAGCCAGTTGACAATTCAGGAAAAACAACGCATTGTAGAATTGGCATGTGATATCACCGCGCGGGGCAAAATGAATCGATACCAGGTGGGCAAAGAGATTGCCGCCGCTACCCGAAGGGCTATTGAGACCATTAGATATGTACTCGTTGAATACGAAAAGCACCACCCCGATAAACCCATTTTCGACAAGCCCGCCGGCGTAGTGGGGCCCAAAGAAGCGGCAGTGATTTACAAAATGTATCAACAATCGGCAAGCATCAAGGAGCTGATGGCCCGATTTCACCGCAGCAGAAGCTCGATATATCGCATCTTAAACACACGAAGGGCCAAATCACTGTTAGCGCGGAAGATAAGGTTTATTGACAGCAGCGAGTTCCTTGAAGCAGGTGCCGAAGATAAAATACTGGGCCGGGGCACTGATTTGGGCAAGCTGAAAACGGTCATACAGGGCAAGAGCTTCCTGCTTAACCGCCACCAGGAGATGGAGCTTTTCCGCAGATACAATTATCTGAAGTATCTGGCGTATATCGGGCGTGCTAAAATCAATACAACACATCCGAGTAGTACCCGACTGAAACAGGCCGAAGAATATCTGGCCCGGGCCGAGGAGATAAAGAAGATAATTATCGAGGCCAACCTGCGACTTGTTGTGAGCATTGCGGGTAAACATCTTCGAACGGGCGCGAGTATGGGCGACCTTGTGAGTGAGGGCAACTTATCGTTGATGCGGGCGGTGGAAAAGTTCGATTACACGCGCGGCTACCGGTTCAGCACGTATGCTTCATGGGCGGTAGTGAAGGATTTTGCGCGTAAGATACCGGCAGAAGCGTCAAGATTTGACAGACACATCGCGGACATGTCGAATATTCAACAGGACATGAGAACCGCAGGAGGCGCCGACATCGGGGCCATCGAACGCGCCCACCACAGCCTTGAGCAGGTCATAGCAAACAACCTGACCGAGCGGGAGCAGTATATTATCCGCAACCATTTCGGCCTGGAGGAGACGACGATAAGGAAGAAGTTCAAGAGCCTCAAGCAAATCGGCGCCGATTTGAACCTGAGCAAAGAGAGAGTCCGGCAGTTAGAGCTTATCGCCCTGCAGAAACTTCGCCACAGCCTAAGCCCCGAAGAATTCGACCTGCTGACGGGTTAGTTTTGCATCTTGTGTGTATCTTCACCTCCGCTCCTTCTATCGCTGGAGCTACTGAGGGCGGGTAGGGCAGGCAATTCACCAGATCGCTGCTATTTGGCCTGTTTACTTGCACTATTATTGCAAAACAACTATTTTTTGCCTCCTGCTCTCTCTAATTCTTCCAAAAAAATTAGTGTTTCCTGCAAACGGCTACCCGCGTCTCCTGTCCTTTTTCTTGACCCTTTTGCCATAGAAACAAATGTCCTTCCCTGCTTATCTTTTGCATAAATATCAGCCCCATGAGCGACCAATATCTCTGCAACCTCCTTGCTCCAACTTATAGTTACTCTGTGTAATGGGGTTTTGCCATTTATGTCACGGGCGTTAACATCTGCACCATGGGCAATCAAGAATTTTACTAACTCTTCATTTGTTCCGCCTGCTGCAATATGAAGGGGAGTAATACCTGTATCTGTTTTGGCATTAACATCCGATCCTTTCGAAAGCAGCAACTCGGCGATTTCCTTTTTTTTTGTCCAATGTAATGCTGTAGCACCTGCATTTATTTTAGCTGTTACATCAGCACCATTACTAATTAACAGTTCCACAATTTCGACTCGTCCCCTTGATGCAGCCACACACAAAGGCATTTCTCCCCCTCTTTTTTCGTTCACTGCATTTACCATTTCAGGATAATTAACAATCAACAACTCAAAGATTTCCTTAGAGGCGTAGTCTATTGCATAATCAAAAGGTGTTTGGTTGTTTTCCTGTTTTACTGTTATATCTGCATGGCGGGCTATAAGCGTATTAATCATTTCCGTATCACACTTTTTTATAGCAAGATGGAACAGTGACATTTCACTGTTTCCCCCGCTTACATTTACCTCTGCCCCGTGGCTTAGTAATAAGTTAGCTAATTCCTTATTACCTACCTCGTAAGCAAGTGTCAATGGTGTTACATCGGTTCTTTCGGGCCATACGCCATCTACAGCCCTGATATTGGGATTGGCGCCATGCTGTAACAAAAATTTCGCTATTGCAATATCATCCCAATTATCGTGATTAGAAGATCCCGACGGTTTAGCCAGAATATGTAGTGCCGTTTGTCCTTCATGTCCGTGACAAGTCGACAGAGCATTTACATTAGCGTTGTTTTCGATTAACGTTTCAAGAAGTTCTCTGTTTTGGAGTATAACTGCAATATGTAAAGGGGTCAGCCCATTTTTATTTGGCGAGTCTGCATTAGCCCCCTTTTTAAGTAATCTTCTTACTGCTTTTATATTATTTTTTTCTATGTAATAATCCAATTTGCTCTGCCTCCTCTGTATTCTTTGTACCAAACCGCTATGAAACGCCCATAAACTCAAACTGCAAGACAAGAAAACTAAAAGATTAGATACAAAGCTTATTTTTCCTTTTCTGGATACTGTCCTATACAGTGAAATAGCTCCGAGCACACATCCAATAAAGCTGATAATCCCAACGATAGGCAAAACGAATAAAACAAATAATCCCCAAAAGATCATTTTTGCAGATACTATTTCGCCTTCGTTGCTGCTTACACTTATTATAAAAAGAGACAATACTATGACGCCAATTGCAACACAGCTTGAAATTAATGACAATTTGGCAAAAGTATTGGAGTTGGTCTTGTTAGTAGGCTGTATTTTTCTTTTATCTTCTATGACTTATACCTCTTCGATTGAATTTTGAAATCATCACCAATTCTATCAAAAACGCTTGACTATCTCCACAAGTATCCTGAGTGACCTTGAACGACTAGCCTCAATTTTTTTCGATGGCCAAAAAGCGATTTCGTAGCTTAGGGCTCGAATATAGAACATGTAGTTGGGACATTAAATCCTATTACGATCACAACTGGCAAACGTATATACATCCGTTTACTGTTTTTTGTGAATGTTTTATAGTCTTTTTTATTGCCCAATTAAAGGATTGGTGATTTTTGTGGTTTTAGGTGCAAATTTACGTTTTGCTTTTAGGGATGGTAATTTTAAGAAATGATTCTTATATCGCAGGGTTAGTAAAATCCTTGTTTTCTGTCTATATCGTAGACAAAGGCGTTAGTGCCTTATGATGCCGGGCCCATTTTTCCGCCGGCGGCTACCGTGTAGAGCCGTTTTGTGGGCTCGGTATTCATATGAGATGCGACGACTTTGCCGACGAAAAGGATGTGGTCGCCGATTGGTATCTCAGTTTCAAGCTCGCACTCGAAATTCGCCGTTGCATCAGATAAAATTACCGAGTCGATTTTGGTTGCCGGTTCGGTTTTGCACCCGGTCACTTCGAGTTTATCGATGTCACTGCCGCTCTTTGTGCCGAAAAAGAGCGCTTCTGACTCCATATCGGCTGCAGGATAGACTATTGTGAAGCACTTGGAGTGGCGGATAGCCGCAGCGGTGTAGCGCTTGGGCACCAGGGCCACGGCCTTCATGGGCGGCGAGCTGGAGACATTTGTAGCCCAGCCGGCGGTCATGGGGTTGGCCTTGCCGTTGGCGTCTTTGGCGATGACGAAAACGATTGGCTCGGGATATTTGGTCTTGCCCGCTTTTTCATATTCGACCTGTTTTTGCATCTCGTTACTCCTGTATTATCTCGGTATCAGCCTTGGCTTCGTTTTGTCTCCTGTTGCAGCTTTTATAGAAGGTTAAACCAAATCTATCCAACAGGCTACGATTATATTTCTTAAGACGAGCCCGACAAGGAAAATCATTGTTTTTAGATCCCATATCACAGGCCGTAGTGACGTGACAAACACCAATTTTCCCCTTTTTTGGGCCAAATAAAGGGGTGAGCCGGCCGATTAAAAAAAAATATTTTTTTCTATTGACTCGTGACTACACATGTAGCATTTTAGATTATGACTACTGGTGTAGTCAAAGGCCGAGAATGATTTTTTTGTGGTTTAGGGATTTGAAAAAGGTTAAACGCGGATGGCTAAAAAACAACAGAGTTTGGGAAGATTAGAGCTTGAGGTATTGAAAATTGTTTGGGATAAACAGAAATGCACTGTTGGTGAAGTAGCTGGGACCCTGGCCAAAAGTCGGCCATGTGCCCGAACAACTGTACTTACGGTTATGCAGCGGCTGCATGCAAAAGGTTTCCTGAAACGCCGTAAGGTTGGAGGAATACTTCAATACTCGCCGACGAAGGGACGCAGCCTTGTTATGTCCAATCTTATCAGCCAGTTTGTTGATAAGTTTCTGGATGGCTCACCTGCACCTTTTGTGGCATATCTTGCGCAATCAAAGGCCTTGACGGATGAACAGGCGGAACAATTACATGAGCTTACAGAACAGTTAAAGATGGGGGCGAAGGAGAAATAAGATGAACGGTTTCATAGAAATTGCAAATAGTGCAGCCGATCAATGGTCCGCTGGGATGTGGCAAATCGTATGGCAGAGCACGATTCTCGCAACGATTGTGTATTTTCTGACATTGAGTTTCCGGAAAACCTCCGCTGTGCGATTTTGGCTGTGGATGCTTGTGCCGCTGCGGCTTCTTGTGATGCCTCTTATAACGATTAGTCTTCCGCTGCTGCCGGCGGTGGTAAATGAGCCTATAGTTTCAGAAATGCCCTCCGAGGCTCTAATCCGCCAGGTTGGCATAACACCGGAGGCCCAAATGCCGACAGTGGCGAAGCCGACTTTACCGGCGGAAGTTGGTACAGGTCAGGTTGCAGTGATTGCAGAACCAATTCCTCTGCGCAAGCCACAGCCTCGACCGAGCGCCTCTGCATGGCTGATGATAATGTGGGCTCTTGGTATCACACTTTGCTTAGCGCGATTGGCACACAGTTGGCGGAAAATGAAGCGTGTCGCAGACGTAGCGACTGAAGCGGGAGGAGGACCGCTTGGGGTATTGGCTGAAAGGACCGCCAAGTTGTCAGGGCTTCGGCACTTGCCTCGGATTGTGGTAACAGATGAAAAGACTTCGCCGGCTGTGTTTGGCGTATTTCGGCCGGTTGTAGTCCTGCCGGCAACCCTTGTCCAGAAAGTCAATGGGGCGGAACTGGGCGCTGTCTTTGCCCATGAATTTGCGCATCTGAAGCGTTTTGACCCTCTTTTAGGCTGGGTCCTGGCGATTTGCGAAGCGATATACTTTTTCCATCCGGTGGTCTATTTTGTCAAAAGAAGGATTCTGTTCGAGCGTGAAAGGGCCTGCGATGACCGGGCCCTTGCAGTGAACGACACCGGGGCCGGCATATATGCAGATGCACTCGTTACGGCAGCCGAGATCTGTCGACCCATCGCCGCCCGGGTAGAACCTGCGCCGATTGTGGCCGAATCCTTCGGCAATCTGAAAAAACGTTTGCTGGCAATTGGCTCAGGACTCAAACCAAAGGCTCGACTGTCGATAGCATCCGTTATTTTGCTGATTATACTCACCGCAATTTGCCTGCCGCGAATTGCACTGACAGCCCGAGCAGCGGAAGAGAACACAGAGCAAAAAAAGGAAACCTATACGATTACCGGCGTGGTAACAGACAAATTGGCAAGGCCACGGGATAATGTCTTTATTGCCGCTTCATCAACAAATGTCTGGAAGGGTATACGCAGTGATGAACTCGGCCGATTCACCCTTGTGGACGTCCAGCCCCACCAAAAGCAGTGGATTGCCTGGTCGCAGGCCTCTGAGTCAATGGGTTTGTTCACTATATCAAAAGATTACGACGGACATGTCATACAAGTAGTGCTGAACCTGAGCGAAGCCGAAACGCAAGGGCGGGTGGTCGGACCGGATGGTAAACCTGTACCTGAAAAGATGGTTGAGCTGATATTCAAGACAAAGGACGGATTAACTTATGTTTCACGCGAACTTGAGACCGATGAACACGGGTATTATACAGACTCACCTTCGCCATGCGGAGCAGGTGTTACCGTTCAGGCACGTCTGGTTGCCGAGGAACCACGCACTACGGAGTATATCACCGCGCCATGTAAACTTTCGGATAATCAAATCAATATCGAATTACCCACGCTTGTCGTTGGTGGCAAGAAAATTCAGCCGGACTTTGAAAAAAATCTGGCTCAAGATGGCCACATGATTTGCACCGGTCGAGTTGTCAACGAAGAACGGCAGCCCATAGCTGCGGCCAGAGTTCGGCTTAGTTATGATTGGGGCGGCTACATGGGTATGTGGAGCAAAGAAACCATGACTGATGAGAATGGACGGTGGACCAGGCGACTGCCGTCGGACCTTGCCAATCTCAGAATCGGGTTGTCACATCCTGATTATCTCAGTTCTCACTTCGACCGATCGTCCCGGACTCCTTCAATCACTGAACTACGCAACGGCAGCCATGTGATGGTTATGAAGCAAGGCCTGCAAATTAAAGGTACGATTCAGGACCGGCAGGGCAAACCCGTAGAAAACGCTTTGGTTATTGGCGGAAGGTATTATTCATGGACGCCTTACAACGAGGTGATCGAGGATTGCACTACTGCGCGGACATTGGCTGATGGTTCGTTCAGTATAAATGGGCTGCCCGCCGGCAAAAGGGACATAGCTGTTTTGGCGGTAGGTTATGCACCAAGGGTCATTTCAATTGAGATAGAAGGCGGTATGAAACAAATTCAGATAGCACTCAATGACGGCAGGACATACATGGGACAGGTAACCGATGTTAACGGACAAGCTCTGGAGGGTATCGAGGTTGGCTCTGATGATTGGTCGGTCGGCAAGAGGCGCTATCAGATTGCAAGGAGAACCAGAACCGACTCAAACGGCTGTTTTAAATTAGAGGATCTCCCGAATGAAGGTACCTTGAAGGTCGGTTTTCGGAAAAAGGGGTCAGGTCTGATGGGATTCGACAAGAAGATGCCGGATGATTTGTCGAAACCGGACCGTGTAGTACTATACAAAAAACCTGTGCTCGAAGGTAGGGTCGTCGATGACGAAACCGGCAAGCCAATTACGAGCTTTGAAATCATCAACGGTTGCTTATGGAATCCAGGCGATGATATACACTGGAGCAGATGGTATATCGAAGAGATAGAATCCACGGACGGCACATTCAACGAGCCGTGGTCGGGTTACAGTATAAGCTACCCCTTCGAGGGAGCCGCTTATTTTAAGATCGTAGCGGATGGTTATCTTCCCCAAGTTGGGCCGCCGGTGAAATTAGGTGTCGATTACGAGCCGTTTGTTATACGTTTGACTCCGGCCGAAGGGTATAAAGGAATTGTTGTTACCCCCGACGGCAAACCGGCGGCCGAAGCCCAGGTCGGCTGGGTAGGACAATGGGAAAAGGCTTTTGCATTTATCAATAATGGAAGATTCGACCATAGTGGCATCGTCAACCAGGCCGACCCTATTGTTGAGACGGACGACAAAGGCCGGTTTGAGCTGCCTGCCAGTAGGAAGGAAGGGCTAATTGTTGCCATGCACCAAACAGGATATGCAAAGGTAAAATCAACCGACCTTAAAAACCGTTCAAAACTCACACTTACACCCTGGGCGAAGATTGAAGGCACTATCGCATCGAATATAATACAAGGCGGGGGTGTCACCGTAAGAGCAATGCCCGTTCCGCCTCCGGACATCTCCAACTGCCCGGCTATAAACTGGATGCTTGGCAGCGTTTCTGTCAGCCAAAAGGAATTTGTCTTTGAAAATGTCCCTTCGATACCCCTGCAGATAGGACAGGTTATCGGATACGAGGTTTCCAATGCCCGGTATCTCAAACCTCAGCCGGGCGAAACCTGCCGAATTACCATCGGCGGCAAAGGCCGAACCGTTACGGGAAAAATTACCATCCCGAAAACAAAGGACGGCAAAGATGCCTTTACCTCGGAATTATCAAATCCACGACAGACTCACGCCGCAGCATTTAGAATATCGCCGGAGGCGAAGCTCCCTGCCAAGATAAAAGATGAATCACGAAATTCCTTCCAGTGGCTCTGGCTGAACAAGGAAAGCGCCTATGAAAAATCAACCACGTTCGAGCCGAGGTTCGTGCCGACGATTGAAAGCAACGGCAGCTTTCGACTCGAAAATACACCGGCCGGCAAATACGAGCTTGTCGTCAATCTCCATGAGCCGCTCGGTGAAAATGTCTCATGCGGACGAGGCACTCTAAAAGCTGTCGGCATAATCCCGTTTACCGTTGACAATATTGATAGCGCTAAACCGATTGGCCTGGGTAATGTCCCTACGAAATTGCTTACTTATCCTGAAACCGGCGAGAAGGCTCCGCTTTTTGAGGCCCAGACCTTCGACGGCAAGAGCATCAGGCTCGAAGATTTGGGCGGCAAGGTCGTGCTGCTGGATTTCTGGGCGACATGGTGCGGGCCCTGTGTCGATGAAATAACGAAAATGAAGGAGTTATACGACACATTTTCCGGCAATGATAATTTTGCGATGATTGGTATGTCATTAGACTGGGATGTTGAAAAAGCAAAGAAATTTATAGCCGGTAAAAAATTGCACTGGCCGCAAGCCAATCTGGGTGATATGGCAAAATCACCAGTCGTTAAAGAATACGGTGTAGGAAGCCTTCCCACAATGATTCTCATCGGCCCCGATGGAAAAATCCTCAAACGCGAGCGCGACATCAACAAAATCGAAGCTGAACTGACAAAAGAACTCGGAAAACGCGAGATAAACGAGTATCCAAAGCCAGAAGCCGGTGCGCAGTTTGAGGGTGTAGTAAAAGATAAGACCATAAGAGCGAAAAGCACGAATAAGCAAAACATTTTGAAACGGTCTCTAAAACTTAATGTGGTACACAAAGAAACAGGAGGACCTCTGAATGGGGTCCCATTGGAGATAAAGATTGATGATCACACACAACAGGATATCACAAATGAAAAAGGCCAATGCAGCATTCAATTACCCCAGGAAGATCCTGACTATATACGAATAACTGTGCGCCAGGACGGCTTTGTGCCGTTAAATATAACGTGGCGTCCGACCAAAGTGCGAACAGGTGTTCCGGATAATTACACGGTCAGGCTCGAACCTGGAACCTCAATAGGCGGAATTATACAGGATGAAGATGCCAAACCCATTGAGAATGTCACAGTATTTCTTTTGGTTCCAGGTGGAGATGAGATTGAACGAGCGGCTATCTGGGACCATGAGGTAAAAACAGACGCGAAAGGATTTTGGTGCTGTGACATTATGCCGGCTAAATTAGATGATATATGGATTCGCTTAGCTCACCCGGATTATATCGATGACAAGATGTATGGAATGACGCCAAAGCCCCCTATGGAAAAGCTGCGTGACATGACAGGTGTCATGGTAATGAAGAAAGGTTTGACCGTAAGCGGTGTGGTTTACGATGCAAAAAGTCGGCCGATCGAAGAAGCATGGGTCGCACAAGGTTCGGACCGATGGGGCTCCCATTATCCGGAAACGGAAACCGATGCCGAGGGCCGGTTCAGTTTTTTAAATTGTAAACCGGGCGTCATGGTATTAACGGCTCAGGCCGAAGGTCATAGCCCGGTGTTGAAAGAGGTAAGGATTTATGAAGGTATGGAGCCGGTTGAATTTCAGCTTGAAAAAGGTCACCGGATATTCGGCCGGGTCGTGGACGAATCCGGCCGGGGGCTTGAAGAAGTTCATGTTGTGGCGGATACGTGGCGAGGGCACCGTTCCATCGACTGGGGGACGGAGACAGATGCCAAAGGATGGTTTGAGTGGAACGACGCACCGGCAGATGAGGTGCTCATTGATATAGTTAAACGGAATTACATGAGCGTGCGCAACTATACTATGGTTCCATCCGACAAAGAATATATCGTAACAATGCATCGTGAATTACGCATTAGTGGTAAAGTTGTCGATGTAGAAACGGGCAAGCCGATTCCTGAATTCAAGCTTGTCCCGGGTATCGATTGGGGAACAGGCCGCGCTGTAAACTGGGAGCGGCGCCGTACAAGTTTGTTTACACAAGGGCAATATGAAATCTCGTTTACTTTTCCCTATCCGTCACATCTGATACGAATCGAAGCTGATGGGTATATCCCCGGCATCTCTCGGCCATTCAAATCAGAAGATGGAGACACAAACTGTGATTTCAGTTTAAAGAAAGGGACAGGACCTGAGGGAGTTGTTCTTGCTACTAATGGTACGCTATTGTCTGGTGCAGAAGTAATTCTCTGTACACTTTCACAGGGGGCATATATCAGAAATGGCCGAAATGTGCAAAAAAGTGACAGCCAATATATTGAAACAAAAAAAGATGGAACGTTTTCGTTTCTGCCCCAGACAGACCCTTACACCCTTGTTGTAATTCATGACAGAGGCTATGCAGAAGTAACTCCTGAAGACCTTGAGGTATCTTCAGAAATCAAGTTGCAACAATGGGGACGTGTGGAAGGAATGCTTAAGATAGGGACGAAACCCGGCCCCAATAAGAATATGACCGTATTGTATGAAAAACCTTACGATGAAAATGCTCCACGGATTTATCACGATTGCGATGCAATTACAGATAATGACGGACATTTTGTTTTTGACCGTCTTCCTCCGGGAAAGGCAAGGGTTTGCCGGAGCATAAAAACTTCTGAAAGGACGACCAGTTACAGCCATGGAATGCCGGTGGAGGTAGTATCGGGGAAAACAGCAAAAATAAGTATAGGGGGAACCGGGCGTCCTGTTGTTGGCAAGATACTTGTGCCGTCTGATTTTAAAGAACCGATCAACTGGTCTTATGGCCATAATAGTCTTTCGCTTAAGTCACCTGAAAGGCCCGGGCCGGAAAATCCTGATAAGATGTCGACAGAAGAGAGACGAGCATGGTACGAGCAATGGAATGAGTCTGAAGAAGGCAGAGCATTTCTCGAAAAGGAACAGCGACAGCGGCGCAACTATGCTATCAAGTTGGAACATGACGGGTCCTTCCGTGTTGAAGATGTCCCCACGGGTAAATATAACCTAAGTATAAGGGTGCATGAGCCACCGGCCGCCAATGCGTGCGGTTTTGGAGAACTAATTGGATCGGTGCAACACGAATTTGAAGTTACTAAGATGCCTGGCGGCCGCAGTGATGATACCCTTGAATTAGGCAACCTTGAACTGGTTACAAAGAAGCGCTTGAAAGCCGGCGACCCAGCTCCACTGTTCGAAATCAAAACCTTTGACGGCAAAAACTGGAAGCTGTCAGATTCGCAGGGCAAATTCGTACTACTGTACTTTTGGGCAACCTGGTGCAGCCCGTGCCAGGCTGAGATGCCTAAACTCAAAGAATTTTACGATGCCGTTGGGTCTAACGAACGCTTTGTTATGATTGGTCTCTCCCTTGATAAGGAAATCGAGACGGCTGAGAAATACGTTGAGGAAAAGGGATTGAACTGGATTCAGGCATTTCTTGAAGAAGGTTGGAAATCAACCATAATGAAAGATTATGGCATACAGCAAGTACCTACAAAATTCTTGATTGGTGCTGATGGGAGAATCATATCCAAGAATCCCAGTGTCGGGGAACTTAAGCCTAAACTATCAGAACTGCTTAGAATCAATGTTGAAGAGCCTTCAACTGATTAATTCATTCACCTGATTGTTATAAGAGACCGGCGCGGCCGTTCCGCTTTCGATTGGCCCGGATGGGAAAATCCTCCTCAAGCACGAGCGCGACTTCAAAAAACTCAAAGCCGCGATTACAAGAGCGTTAAGTAAATAGCTCTGTGAATTTCTCTTCTATATCGCAGCTTTCGCAGAGTGTTTGGCCGATGAGGACGGCGCCGAGGCCGATTGATATGAGCTTTTCGACGTCGGCTCTGGTTTTTACGCCGCTTTCTGAAATAAGCTCTCTTTTGTTATCAACAAGACTGGCTAATCGGCCGGTTGTGTTCAGGTCCACCTCCATTGTGGTGAGGTCCCGATTATTGATTCCGATGACGCTGTAGTGCTTCAGCGGAAATCCTACAAGGCTCCGAAGCGCTAAAAGAGTATCGGCCCGGTGAACCTCGATGATGGAAGTCAAGGTAAGCTTGCTCGCCAGTATGAGAAAATCCATAATTCGGGCCGGATTCAAGACCTCGGCGATGAGCAAAATCGCATCGGCCCCGGCTGAGCGGGCCTCGTAAACCTGGTACTTGTCGATGATGAAGTCTTTTCGCAGGATGGGCAACGGCACCTGCTCTTTGATCTGAGCGATGTATTCGAGCTTTCCCTGAAAATACTTTTCATCCGTGAGGACGCTTATCGCATCGGCGCCGCAACTGTGATATATCTTTGCAATTTCGACCGCGTCAAAGTCTTCGCGAATCACACCGGCCGACGGCGAGGCCTTCTTGACCTCGGCGATTACGTTTACGCCCCGGCCGTTCGGCTTGGTGATAGCTTTATGGAAATTGCGGCACTTGGGCAAGTCTGAAATAGCTTCGGCCAGCGATTCGACCGGCCGCTCAACTCTCCGATGATGAACCTCGGTGCGTTTATCCGCGATGATTTTAGCTAAAATGCCCGCCAACGTTCTACCCCGCTCCTTGCGATTCCGAAACCTTCACGAAGGCCATCCGCAACTGATGGAGCGTGGTGTCAAGCAGATTCTTCTCTTCATCGGTGATATTGCCGCTGGTTTTAGTGCCGAGGACCTCCAACATGTCGATATTATACTTGGCCAGTTCCAGATCAGCGGGGACGTCTTTGTCCTCTTTTGTGCGAAGAACCCCCATTGCGAAAAAGGCCTGCGTGGTGAACGTATTGACAAGACCGGCAAAATCCGCAGGAGGCAGGGGCGAACGTTTCTTTTCCTGAGCCTGAGCCTCTTTTTCGTGTTCGGCCTTTTCCTGGGCGGCCAAAATATCCTTCTCCTTCTGGGCCTGGGCCTTCCAGTCTTCGTCAACTATTATCTTTTTTTCCTTCTTCTCGTCCTTTGTCATAATACGACCTTTCTTAATCTCACATATTAGGAACTACCGGCCTCAAAATCCTAAGCACGAAGCCCTAAATCCTAAAAAATATCGAATGTCCAAAACCTGAATTCTCAAAACAAAAAGACACAGGCGTAAGGCATCGTTTTGAATTTCGGTAATTTGTATTTTGAATTTGTTTCGGATTTAGAATTTACTCAAATCATCGCCGATACCTTTTCATGCTCCTTTCGACATCTCTTTTTTGCTCACGCTGCTGTATCTTTTGGCGTTTATCGTATTGTCTTTTGCCTGTTGCAAGGGCCAACTCGGCCTTGGCCAGGCCTCTGCTGTTAAAGTATATCCTAAGCGGCACGAGAGTAAAGCCCCGCTGGGCCAGTTTAATCTTTATTTTTGAAATCTGCCTTTTGTGCAGCAGCAGCTTTCGGTTTCTTTCAGGCTCGTGATTGTTATGGCTGGCCTGGGCGTACGGGGCGATTTTGCACCCGATTAGCCAGCACTCGTCATCGGTGATGCGGGCGTATGAGCCGTCTAAGTCGCCCCCGCCGTCTCGCAGGCTCTTTACCTCAGTACCCAATAGCGCAAGACCGGCCTCGACCTTCTCGAGGAGCTGAAAGTCATGATAGGCCTTTTTGTTCTTTACATGGATGCCCGGCGGGCCTTTGGTTTTATGCGTTTTCCTTGCCATCGGCCCCATCATACGCCCGAAGAGCCGATTTTGCAACTTAAAGTGACCGTTTTTGTTTTTAGACACGGATTCACACGGATTAACGCCGTTTTCAAGGGCTTGCTTTGAGCGAAATGCCCGGTGTAATCCCGAGCCCTTCTGAATGTCATTCCGAATTAGCCTTTAGCCCTGAGCGCAGTCGAAGGGTCAGTCGAGAAATCTATTCTAATTAGTCCGCGCAGCGGCTCCATAGTTTTTAGTTTTTCACTTTACACTTTTAGCCGCCCTTTGGGTGCCGCTGTCAAGCGTTAGCCCGGCAGTGTGTTTTGTGTCCGGCTTTACAAACCTCCCGACGCCCTTATTCCTTTATAAAGTTCGTACTTCAGCAGGCGGCACTCGATATTGCCGTTGTAGAATACCATGCGGCGAGAGGCTTTTAGTCCGATTTTTGCCGACAACTCCTTGTTGCCGATGAGCAGGTAGGCTGTGTGGCCGGTGCATCGCTGCTTGAGGAAGTCGCCAATGCGTTTGTACTCGCTTTCGAGCTGTTCGAGTTCGCCTAATCGTGAGCCGTATTCGGGATTCATGACGATTATCCCCTCGCCGGTTGGCACCTCAGTGTCGGCGAAATCACACACATTAAACTCTATCAAATGTTCAACACCTGCTGTTCGCGCGTTCTGCCTGGCTGCGAAGATGGCTTGTTCATTAATATCGGTGGCGATTATACGTTTTGCTATCGCGCCGGAGCGTTTAGTCTTGCGAACATCGATTCGTATCTCTTTCCATATCTGCTCATCAAAACCTTTTACGTGTTTGAAACCAAAATTGCTCCGCAGGGCTCCTGCCGGCTTGTTCATCGCAATAAGAGCAGCTTCGATAGCGAGCGTGCCGCTGCCACACATCGGCAATACGAGAGCCTGTGAACCATCGAAGCCGGTCGCCATGATAATACCTGCTGCCAACGATTCGCGAAGCGGGGCTTTGTAAGGCATTTTACGATAGTTACGATCAGAAAGTTTTACGCCTGAAGTATTAAGGTATATCCATGCCTTGTCATGTTTCCAGAAAAGATTGACCACGACGCTGTTCCTGTCGCGCCCGCTATCCGGCCTGGAACCTGTCTTTCTGTTTATGCGGTCAACAATTGCATCCTTAACCTTCACATTCGGATACATACTGTTGTTGACCGTCCATGTATCGACCTGCGACACTACGCAAACGTGTTCTTTGAGGTCGATAATCTTTTCCCATGGCACTGTGCTGATCTGTTTATAAAGAGCCTCGCAACTTCCACAGCGAAACTGGCGCAGAAGATAAAGAACGTTGTAAGCGGTACGAAGAGAGAAATTTAGTTTCATACAATCGACAAACGACCCGCGAGTAAGGACACCTCCGGCATGAGTGCTGATTATCTCAAAGCCTAAAGCTTCAATCTCCCCCTGCAGATAATCTTTCAGGCCCGGCCCACAGGTAACCAATATATTTCTGCGATCTTGAATGTCCATCCATGTTATCTACCTGCAAGAGCATTTTTTGTCAACCGTAAAGAACTCGAAGCGGTATCATTAGGATTTAATTTGCGTTGTGTTAATGGCGGTATTTTGTGTATAATGCCAGGATTGCTCAATCTTACAATTTGAAACAAGGAGAAAACCAAATGAAACGTCTGATTAATTATTTTCTCAAAGGTCTTCTAATTTTTGTCCCGGCTGCGTTGACTGTTTTCGCTATCGTCTTGGTCTTTACAAGGCTCGATGGTCTGTTAAAGATTCCTATTCCCGGCCTGGGCTTGGCTTTCACGATTCTGTTTATCACATTCATCGGTTTTTTGGCATCGAATTTCATTGGAAACAAGTTCTTCTCCCTCATTGACGCCCTTTTCATCAAATTGCCGGTGGTTAAAATGCTGTATTCGGCTATCAAGGATGTAATAGAAGCGTTCGCAGGTGAAAAGAAAAGCTTTGACAAACCGGCCGTTGTCGAACTGACGGCCGGCGGACCCAAAGCACTGGGTTTTATCACAAGAGACAGTTTGGAATTTTTGGCTTTATCTGACCATGTGGCGGTTTATTTCCCACAGTCATACAACTTTGCCGGCTCGGTATTGATTTTCCCTTCCGACCGCGTTACGCCGGTTAATATTGATAGTTCCGAGGCAATGGCATTTGTCGTCTCCGGCGGTGTCTCGGGAAAATAGCAAAAATACTCAAAACTACTGTTCCACTCTGTCTTCTCTGTACTACTAACGTTTAGTTTCTTGTTTTTTTAAGAAAGTTTTGTAAAATAAGTTTTATAATCTGTTTAACAGGAACAAGTTATATCCGATTCTTTGTTTTTCGCCGTAGTCCGCTTTT
>Ga0114922_10000402_pt1 | contig 41476 bp, 36 predicted proteins | sample AartaG_FD_100975 | JGI IMG/M metagenome (GOLD analysis project Ga0114922, IMG submission 100975) | Deep subsurface microbial communities from Aarhus Bay to uncover new lineages of life (NeLLi) - Aarhus_00045 metaG | ecosystem: Environmental > Aquatic > Marine > Oceanic > Sediment | place... | reverse complement strand
GGCAGGCAACAGTTTCCAGGGTAAATTGTTTATCAGCTGTAGTGCTTCCTGCCGGAATATTTAATTTTCTTTCAAATTCATTCAAGATTTTAGGCCCTCCTTTTACATGGCAAGCTGTTCCTAAGCAAGTTGTGATAATATATTTACCCCTTGGCTTAAGGCTAAAGGAACTGTAAAAAGTTGCAACTCCAATAACATCTATAAGAGGAATATCCAGAATTTTTGAAACATTTATCAAAGCCTCTTTGGGGAGATAGTTATATTCTTCTTGGATGTCTTGTAATATTGATAAGAGGGCTTTTTTTTCGTTGGAATATTTCGATATGAATGATTTTACTTTTTGGCTTTCAACATTCACAGATATTACTCCCAAAAGTTTGATTTATTAATTTAGACAGTTTCACGTGTGGACTTATTATCTTAAGTTTGAAGTAAAATTATAAAGATGAATTATTATTTATCCTCTTTTACTATTGAGGATTTCCTTAGTATTAAAATCTTGACTATAAAAAATTAAAAATAAATTATTATGAAATTGATTTATAACAAAAAAAAAATTCACTTGTCAAGGAAATTTAAAGATTTCGGAGTCCGCTCTAGATGAAAGACTATGATCTCTTTTAGGACTCTATGCGCTGATTGAATCTGTTCTAAAGTAAAGGGAATGTTTTTCCCCTGTGAAGGCGGGTTTTTTTTAACCCAGATAAGCAAGTCCTGCATATCCGGGGAGAGCTTGAATTTTTTATTTGGGGCGCAATCCAGACAATAGGCACCATCTTTTTTAGGAGAGAGCCAGCACTCTGACTTAAGCTCCCGTCGGCATTTTTTGCAGTATTTGAAATCAGGGAGAAGGCCGTTTATTTTGAGAAACCAGATTTCAAAATAGGCAGTCAGTTGTTCCCGCTTCCCGCCAGCCTTAAATTTCTGCAGTATTAACAAAAGCAGGCGGAAGAGAATGTCATCATCAGTTCTTGACGGGTATGAGCTTTCAATGAGTTCGGAAAAATAGGAGAGAGTAAAAGATGTGTGGATATCATGGTGGACTTCAAAAAACGATTCGATAAGGTCGCAATTGCTGATGGTAACCAGCTCCTTACCTTCCTTTTCGTAATAAAAGACCTTTACGTAGCTGAGAGGTTCCAGGCTGCTGCCGAAACGGTTTCCGAATTTGCGTGCGCCTTTGGCCACCCCTTTGTTAAGGCCGATATGGCGTCCAATGAATACTACAAGTTTGTCCTGGTCACCGATATTATAAGTTCGCAGGATGATGGATTCGGATTGTTTTAAAGGCATTGAAAAATTTATTTTTATGAATACTCAAGATTAGGAAAGATATTTTAAAAAGATTGTTCCCAGACCGAGAAAGGTGAGTAGTCCGATGGAATCGGTACACATTGTCAGAAGGTTGACTGAACCAAGAGCTGGATCCAGTTTGATCATTTTTAGAAACAGCGGGATCAGAGTGCCGAACAAGGCGGCGGTAAATAGGTTGATTATTACAGCTAATCCCAGAACTAATCCCAGATAAGGGTTGCCACTTAAAAGAAAAGATATTCCTCCAGTAATTAATCCTATAGCAAGTCCATTACCGATGCCGACCAATAATTCCTTACCTAAGGCTTTTCTGGCTGATATCCATTCTGTTTGGCCTATAGCGATCTCACGTACAATAATAGCGATCGTCTGGTTTCCGGCAATACCTCCCAGAGCAGCTACTAGGGGCATAAATACAACCAAAGTAATAGCCTGTTGTAAAGTGCCGGTAAAATGGCTTACGACAAAGGGAGCTAGGGATGCGGTTAATAGGCTTAGCAGCAGAAAAGGCAGTCGTTTCTTGATTGATTTTAACGAGCTGTCCTGGATTCTGTCAGTTGTATCCAAGGATACCATTTTATACATATCTTCGGTTGCTTCTTTATCAATAATATCTATAATGTCGTCAACTGTAACAACTCCGACAAGTATGTTCTCTGAATCGACGACTGGGATAGCTACCAGGTTATAATTTGCGACGTGCCTGGCAACATCCTCTTGGTCAGTATCAGTGTGAACGCTTATTACTTCCTTTGTCATTATGTTTTTTAGAGGCGTATTTGGAGGGGAAAAAAGGAACTGTCTTAAAGATACCACTCCTTTGAGGTGTAATTGATCATCAACAACATAAACATAAAAAGCGGATTCTACATCCCCCTCTAGCTGCATGGCTGTGATGGCGTCGGATACATTTGTGTTTTCGTTAAGCGCATAGAAATCCGGGGACATAATCCTGCCTGCGGTCTCCTCTTCATGATCAAGGAGTCCCATGACATCTTCGATAGGTTTTTCTTCCATAGCTACCAGGACGGCTTCTTTAATGTCTTCTGGAAGCAATTCCAGGATGGGAGCAACATCATCAGACGGAGTTATCTGAAACAAGCCTGATATTTTGTCTATTTGAAGCTTCTCCAGGATTGCAACTGAATCTTCCGGCTCCAGTTCAGCTAGGACATCAGCTGCCTTTTCTATATCTTCATCATAAAGGGTGTTAAACAAGATGATTTTTTTACTGATGATAAGGTGGTCCATCATGGATGATATTTCTGACGGATGCAAATTTTTAATCAGGTTCCACAGCCTGGTCAGCGAGCCTATATTGATGAATTTCTGTGAAGATTTGATAATTAGGCGCAAAGCTTCAACTTTCATTTTCATTTCCCATTTCGCCTCTTACAATATCATAAAATGATATGTGAGTAAATTGCTGCTATGAATAATCCAGGTTAGCTGGAAAACTGTATTCCAAGCCTTTTGATGTTGGCTTCTAAGGTCGTTTGTTCAATTTCAAGATCTTGGGCGGTACGGGAAAGATCCCAATCATTGTGGATTAAAGCTTTATGAATGAACTCTTTGTCAAATTGTATTCTAGCCTTTTTTAAGGGGAAGTTTTTATTAAATCCTGGCATGAACTGGATTTCCCTTGGTTCTACCAGGAGGAAGAGGTGGGATGGTTTAATCTCATCCTCCTTGATCATTATAACGAATCTTTCAATTACATTAATGAGTTCACTTACATTCCCCGGCCAGGAATAATTAATAAAAGCTTTCATTGCTTCTTTGTTCATAGATTTTTGTTTTTTGCCGGTTTCTCTGGAAAAGTATTCAAGATAATAATTAATTAAGAGGGGAATATCTTCTTTTCTTTCCCGAAGCGGAGGGATAAACATGGGAATGACATTAAGTTTAAAGAAAAGGTCCTTCCGGAATTTATTTTGGGTAACCAACTCCTGGATATTTTTATCTGTTGATGCGATTACCCTTATATCAACTGCAATAGATTGGGTTGAACCTAAAGGATTAAATCTTCCAGTTTCTAGAACCAGGACAAGATTAGCTTGGGTTTTGAGGCTCATCTCTCCGATTTCATCAAGAAAAAGGGTTCCTTTATCAGCTATCAGCATTTTCCCTTGTTTATCTTTTCTTGCATTTGGAAAGGCATCTTTCTCATATCCAAAAAGTTCTATTTCAATCAGGTCATCCGGAATAGCTGCAGAATTGATTTGGATGAAATGTTTGTTTTTTCTTGGACTTTGCTGGTGGATTAGACGGGCAATATGTTCTTTTCCGGTTCCGTTTTCCCCTGTGATAAGTACTCGGCCGTTTGAAGGGGCTGTTGTCTGAATTTGCTGTTTTAGGTTTATAATAGCTGGACTTTTTCCTATTAGTTGGAAATGGGATTTGATTCTGCCCCGCAATTGTATATTTTCTTCTTCAAGTGCTTTTTGTCTTAAAGCATTCTTGGCTGTCAATACAACTTTTTCAAGGGAGAGGGGTTTTTCCAAGAAATTGAATGCGCCTAATTTTGTGGCTTTGACAGCTGATTCAACCGAACCGTGTCCAGTGATCATTACTACTTGGGTATCTTCTTTGAACGATTTTAATTTTTTCAGGACTTCTATGCCGTTGATTTCTGGAAGCCATATATCCAGGAAGACGAGGTTGAAGTTCTCATTTTTGATTATTTTTAATCCCTTTTCCCCTGTGTCAACGGTTTTTACTTCATATCCTTCATCTTCAAGAATCCCTTTTAGAGAGGATCTGATGCCTGATTCATCGTCAATAATCAGAATTTTGTCTTTTATCATATCGGCACCTGTATTATAAATTTTGCTCCTAGCGGCCGATTGTCTTCAATATGGATTGTCCCATTATGCTCGTTAATGATCTGGCTGACGATAGCTAAGCCTAACCCGGTTCCTTTCTTTTTTGTAGAAAAATCAGGTAGAAATAGTTTTGCTTTATCTTCCTCTGGGATACCAGGGCCTGTGTCGGAAACCTCAATTTTTATCTCACGTCTGTTTATATTAAAGGAAGTCTGAATTTTTATTTCTCCTTGTTTATTCATGGCATCGATTGCATTGTCTATTAGATTAATAAAGAGTCTCCTCATCTGCTCCGGATCTACTTTAACCGGAGATGGGACATCTTCGTCTAATGAAGTGATGAATTTTATTTCTGTAAAAATTCCCCTAAATGGAGTAATAGCCTGTTGTATGGTCTTATGAAAGTCAGTGGGTTGGCGTTGGATTTTGGGCATGCGGGCGAAGTTTGAAAACTCATCTATAAGGGACTTGATAATTCTTACTTCTTGAACAATTGTATTAGCGCCCTCTTCTAGGGCATTATCTGGTTGATTTTTGTCTTTCTTGATTCTTTTTATGATTCTTTCTGCAGAAAGTTGGATGGGAGTAAGAGGGTTTTTTATTTCATGTGCGACCCGCTGTGCCATTTCTCTCCATGCAGCGATTTTTTGGGCTGTGATAAGCTGGGTAAGATTATCAAGCACTATTATCATCCCGGAAAACTCTTTGTCTTCTTTTTTTAAGGGTGATAGGGTAAGAGCAAGAGTTACGTTTTGAGTTTCGAGATTGATTTTTATTTCTTTATCGGATACCTGGTGTTCATTTTGGATCCCATTGCGGATGTAATGGACGATTTGTGAATATTTTGGTTGATTAAGGACCTCCTGGAAATTTTTTCCGACCAGATTGTCTTTCGGCAGTCCCAGCATACTTCGGGCTGAAGGATTAATAGTTGTGATTTTGTTCTCTGCATCTAATGTGATCACACCGGTTGTAATATTATCCAGGATTGTTTCAATATATTGCCTTCTTCCTTCTAATTCAGATGTCTTCTGGGCGATATTATACCGGCTTGTTTTTAAATCGGATATCATCTGATTAAAAGATTCAATAAAAGTGCCGATTTCATCTGAGGCAGTGTCCTCTACTTTAACATCCAGGTTGCCCTTTGAGACTTCTTTAGTAGCTTCAGCAAGTTTTTCAATTGGAACCGTGATTCCTTTGGCCAGATGAAATCCTATCCATGACGCGGCAAAGACTATTAATAAGGTTACAAAGATCAGCATCATCAAATAAAGTGTTTTGACCGGATCTTTATTGATTTTTCCTTGGTGGTATTTTTGGACATAAGCTGTGATATTGTTGATTTTTTGAGCATAATTTTGGGGGAGAAATTTTCCGGCTACGACCAGTAAATTTCCAATGTCAGGGATATTAAAGGAGACTCCCCGGCGGATCATCTCTCCTATGCCCATATCTTCAATGGTGCTGAATTTTTCTCCCAGATGAGCTCTTTTAACGATATTTATATTCAAGTTCTGGTAATGTTGAAGGGGTAGGTCAGGGTTTATGAAAGAAAATAATTCAACATCATCCAGAAAGATGATTATCTCGTCGACTTTATATTCCTTTAACTTATCACTGACAAACTTCATAAGGGGTGTGCGATTTTTTGGGTCATAAAGTTTCTGACTTTGTATCCTCTGGCTTAGCTGTTGAGCATAATGTAAAGTAATTTCTTCGCTACTTTGGTAAAATCCTTCTGACAGGCTGTTTGTATCGGCCAGGATTTTTTCTATAGGGGTTTGAAACCATTGTTCAATATTCCTGTTGATAAGGTCAGAGGCAAACATAAAAAGCAGAAGTGTGGGAATCAGAGAAAGAGAAATAAAAAATAACAGCAGTTTGGTTTTAAAATGAGCCCCTGCGACTTTTTGTTTTCTCTCAAGATAGAGTTTGGCTAAGTTGCGGCCTAAAACAAAAAGCAGGATAAGAGCAAGAAGAAGGACTATGATCTGAAGTGAAAGTAAGAGGATGTTTGTTACTGAAGTAGGAGAGAATTGTTGGGCTTCCCGGATCAGGAACTCGATTGAGAGAAAGAGAATGATAAGGATAACAATACTTGCCCCGATTACACGTGGCCCTTTCCGCTTGGTGCGTTCCATTTTTTCAGGTAAAATTATTTTAAAAACTCCTCAAAATTATCAAGGGTGATGCGAATGTAATTGATGTTTTCCCCAGACTTGCCAAAAGGCTTGCCCTGTCTGTTATTTATAAAATATGTTAAACCGCTGGCATTGCGTAGGTTGATAAGCAGATTTTCAGATGCCGTGATTTCAGCCTGTTGGCCGGATGACATAAGCTCATCTAATTCTATTTTCCCGTCAGCATAGACTTGGATCCAGGTTTCCTGATGAAAAATAAGTTTAAGGTGTAGTTCTTTCATCTCTTCTTCTCTTGGTTCAGGAATAGGAGGCGGCATTTCTTCCGGCATGAATGTGATAGCCGGCTGGGGGAGTGAAGTTATATTTAATGAGCTACCTTTCTTTTTTTGTAATAAAAAAAACAGAGAGAGTAATATGACCAGAACAAATATGACAAAAATTGAAAAACTAATGATTTTTCGCTTTTTTTTTGAAGTTTCTGGCGGTGACTCTTTTTTTGATACTTTGCCTTTGTTCTTTTTATCCTGGTATTGTATTGTTTCATAATATTGATTTAAAACTGTTTCTTCTTCCAACCCAAGATATTTTGCATATGTTCGGATTATGCCTCGGGTAAAAAATTTTCCCGGGAGAATGTCCAGCCGGTTGTCTTCCAAAGCCTTGAGAAATCTTAAGTTGATTTTAGAAAAATCCGCAATTTCTTTCAGAGATATTCCCCTTAATTCACGCTCTCTTTTAAGATCTTGTCCAAATGTTATCATTTTTCCTGCTTAATGAATTTTAATTTATGAGCCTTGCCTTGTCAACGCTATACTGCATCAGGAGTTCCCCTAATTTTTCTAATCTTTTGTGCATTAAGCAAGAATCAGGTTAGTTGATACGAAAACACGCGAATTTTCCCCAGCGAGGAAAATCCGCTCGGATACAGTCTTCGCTCTCTTCTCCTCAAAGGAGAAGAACCATGCCCGCTCATCCTTGCTCACGGTTTTCTTAATCAATTAACCTGATTCTTTTTACCGCTTTTCCTTAAAAAAATGACTTTCCACCAAAAGACGAGCCTCTAATGAAATTCTGATGTGGCTGAAGCGACATTGAAGATTTAGCCTTCTGATGAGGCTTTTTGAGGGAATCCGACGTAGTCGGACGTCGAGTATGTTTGACCCACGGACGGGGGGAGTTACGCAGACGCCGAGAAAAGCGAAGAAGAATGGCGTTAAAAATCTGAACGAGCTCAAGCCACACCAGAATTTCATCTCTTATGAATAATTCAGGTTAGAATCTGATAGATAAACAGGTCAATCCTCCATCCATTTTTTCAAACTCCGATACATCCAGCTCAAGCACTTGGTATTTCCTGTCTTCCAATTTTTCCTTGACATCAGGAAATCCTGCAGGTATTAAAACCCGGTTATTGATAAGCAAACAATTAGCAGCATATTTTTCCCCTGAAATAACTGAAATTATGTCAAACCCGTTAAATTCTGGTAAATGTTTTAATTCTTCCCATATGACCAGATTATTCTGGTCAAGAAAATTAACTCCGGATTTAAGATGCAGCATCTTATCAATCTGCACCATTGAAGAAGAATAAGCATATTTTCTTAATATATCCCCGAGCTGGTTCCCTCCTACTGAATTAGTCCTGGTGGACAGACCGATATAAAAATGCTCTTTTACTCTAAGAACGTCTCCTCCATCAACAGTTCCCGGTTCGTAAATAACTTCGATCTTCCGATGTCCGGAAAGTTCTTTTTTTATCCTTTCTTCTTCTCCCCGCCGCCTTTTATCCCCGGGTCTGGTTATGACCGCACACCTTTCAGTAACAATAGCAGTATCCTCTACAAAAGTAGAATCAGGGAAGTCTAAGTCAGGCTCCAAAACAATAAGTTCCAAGCCGCATTCTTTCAAACTCTCACAGTAAGTGTGATGTTGTTCGAGAGCCAGGTGGTAATTCGGTTTTCCCAGAACAGAAGTGGTTATTCCCTGGCCGAAATTCTCTCCGGGGGTTCTTACTATTGCTTTAGTGTATATCCTCTTGGACATTTTGTTCATAATATAATCTCTATTAGTATGGGTTGTCAGTTTATATTTTTGGGTTTTAAAAACCGGGCAAGTGAGGACAGACTCCCTATAAATCCAATTACAGCTCCTCCTGTGATCACTCCCCCACATTGAGAAAAGGACAAATACCGGAAACTGATAAGTTCGCTGAAAACCCCTAGTGATGACCCTAAGTAAATTGGTAATAGTCTGATAAGGAGAAAAAGAATAAATAAAGAAAGCACTCCGCCTAAAAAACCCAGTATTGTCCCTTCAGCCAGGAAAGGGATCCTGATGAACATATTGGTCCCTCCAGATAATTGAAGGATATCTATTTCATCTTTCCGGGAAAAGACATTCAGTTTAATAACGTTAGATATAATGAGAAAGGATGCCAAAATAAGGATTCCTCCCAGAAAAAATCCGATAGCTTTAGCCAGTCTGCTGAATGATTTTATTCTATCAACCCAATCCTGGTTATACTGGACGTCTTCTACTCCGGCAGTATTCTGCATCATATCTATAAATCCGGAGACCCTATTTGAGGTAATACTGTTTTCTTTTAGGGTAGCTTCAAAAGACGGAGGAAAAGGATTAATATCTAAGTTTTTGACGATCGCTATTAAATCCGGGAACTTCTCTTGAAATATTTCCCTGGCTTTTTCTGTGTTTATATATTTTATCTTTAAAACCAGATCGGATTGTTTCAGTTGTTCTTCTATTGCTTTAATATTGTCTTCAGGGATGTCTTTCTCAAGAAAAAAAACAACCGCCATGTTACTGGATATCTGCTGGGCTGTGTATTGAAGGTTATTGGATAAAGATAAAAAAACTCCTATTATTAGGAAAGAAAAACAAATAATTGTGATCGAGAATATATTTCTAACTCTATACTGCCACAGATTGTTTAGTGCTTCCTTTGAAAAATACTTTATTTTTTGAAAAATTAGAGTGATTCCTTTCTTAATAATTTCCCTTTATATAGAAAAAGGATTTTTTGGCCGAAGTTTCTAATAAGCTCCCTGTCATGAGAACAGATAATAACTGTAGTTCCATGACGGTTGATCTCTTTAAATAGGCTCATTATTTCAAAGGCCAGCTCTGTATCAAGGTTTCCAGTTGGTTCATCAGCAAGTATTATATCAGGGTTATTTACTACCGCCCGGGCGATCGCTACCCTCTGCTGTTCTCCATAAGAAAGATGAGAGGGGTATTCCCACATTTTGTTGTGTAGATTTACCATTCTGAGGGCATTAAAAACCCTTCTGCGAATTATTTTTCGGGGAGTTCCCAGGACATTTAAAACGATTGCGACATTGTCAAATACTTTTTTATGAAAAAGCAGGCGAAAATCCTGAAATACTATTCCCATTTTTCTCCGTAATAGATAGATTTTATGGTTTGGAATTTTAAGTATGTTTCTGTTATCGATAATTATTTGTCCTTGGGTTGGAAAACTTTCCCGGAATATGATCTTAAGCAGAGTGGTCTTTCCTGAACCGCTAGGACCGGTTACGAAACAAAAATCTCCTTTTTTGATTTTTAAGGTAATATCAGATAAAGCCCAGTATGGCCTTTGGTATTGTTTCCAGATGTGGTACAGTTCGATCATTAACCTGAATTATTCATAAAAAAATGGCGATGTTTATATTATTAATTTTTTTTCAGCGATATACAAGATTTTTTCGAAAATGATTATTTTAACGATTTTCTTGTTTTTAATTTTCATTTTAATCGCCATTTTTTTACCTTACAGGCGAGCCGATCTTACCACATCTACTTCGTTACAGGGTATTCGCAGTGGAGTCCACAGCTTCATACCCTGTGCCTCGTATCTACGGCAACCTCGACTCGTGAATAACTCAGGTAAACCTAAATTAATAATTAGAAATGGTGATGTATATAATATAAAGTAAAATGCAAAATGTAAATTATTTCATTGCTAAAAGCCAAAATAGTGATATGAATAATTTAGGCTAAATAAATAGATACATAAACCAGCCGAAAAGCAGTGCCCCCCCAATCATTATCAGGAAGAGAGAAACAGCGTATTTTAGGCGGGCTTTTTTGTTTTCCCTTCTAATCAGAGCTAGGACGATACATACAAGGGCAGCATATATGACCATTGATATTAAATGGCTCTTCAGTATCATTGTTTTTTCCCCCTGGCAATATCAAAAGCATCCAGGGCTGTTAAGTAGTTCAACAAGCCGGCGCCGGAAATATACGCAGTGCCGAATTCAAAAGAAGTGCTTTTTAAATCGCCAAGGCCAAATGGAACAAGTTTTGATAGGAAATAAAAAACCCCGTATCCTAGATCAGAAAAAAAACCCAGAATAGTCAAGGGGTTTTCTGTTTGAAAAGAATAGACCTTTCCTCCCATATAAAGACCGAGAACTGCCATGGCTGAGATACATAAAAAAAATGTTAGTCCTCTCCAATACTTTTTAGTATAAATATGGCCCAGCCCCGGAATGAACCATCCCAGAATAAGGGTTGTTATCGCTTTGGCTTTCATTTTAGGAAAAAATAGTAATAGAATTAGCGGATTAAAGCAAGAAAAAAAACTTTTGAAATACTGAAACAGTTCAAATCATATAAATAGATTCTCAAAAAACACAATCTTAGCGATGATAGAGCTTACTTAACCTGGTTTTTTATGAATAGGTCAGGGTAGAGATGAAATTGTTATAAAGCAACCTTTTACCGCCGGAGTGCGTATAGATATAAGTAGCACAGAGAAAGATACAAATTGAAAAATGAAAAAAGCGAGGAACAGTATGATTAAAACAGTATTCAGAGCCTTTATTATTTCCTTACTATTAATATCGACAGCCGCTATTTTTGCGGAAGAAATCCCAGCCGTCCCTAAAACAGATAACCCTCCTGTTATTGATGGAAAACTAGACGATGCGGCCTGGAAGGCAGCCTTAGAATTTAATAATTTTAAAACCATAAAGCCTGATTATGGCAAGGAGCCTGCACAAAAGACTGTAGGCTATATAACTTATGATGAAGAAAACATTTATTTTGCCGTCCGTTGTTTTGACAGCAAGCCTGATAAGATCAAAGCTGCAGTAAGTGCCAGGGATGCGATGTTTGATGACGACTATGTGATGTTTGTCCTGGATCCTTTCAACACCATGCAGGAAGGATTCGGTTTTTTCATAAATCCTCTGGGAATTCAGGGAGACGGCATGGTGACCAGCGAAGGAAATTTGGATCCCAGTTATGACATGATCTGGGACAGCAAAGGCGAGATCGATAAGCAGGGATATTCCGTTGAATGCCGCATCCCTCTTAAGAGCATCCGTTTTCCCAAAGGAGACCCCATTACAATGCGGATGGGTGTTTTCCGGCAGGTCGTCCGCAACTCGGAAATGTCCGGCTCTCCGCCCATGTTTGCTGAAAAAGGAAGTCTGATCAAACAGGCGCGGCCCATTTCGCTTAAAGGTTTAAAATATAAACGTGTTATTGAACTTCTTCCAGCTTTGACCCACAGGACCCGGCAGTCCCATCAGGCGGGTGCGATGCAGACGGATGACAAGCAGACCGACATCAGCCTGACCGGAAAGTTAGGATTGACATCCGACCTAACCCTGGATGCTGCTATTAACCCGGATTTCAGTCAGGTAGAAGCGGATGCGGGCCAGATCGATGTCAACCTGCGTTATGCGCTTTTTTACCCGGAAAAGCGACCTTTTTTCCTTGAGGGTAACGAGCTCTTCCGGTTCGGAGGAAATGTGGAGGAAGGCCCTCTGGCCATGATGGTCCACACGCGGAGAATCATTGATCCGGTTTTTGGTTTTAAATTGACCGGAAAGGTCGGCCGCAAGAATACACTGGCAGCCATTTATGCTCAGGATAATCTGCCGGATGATTCAGTGGACGAGCATCCGGATTTTTCCATTGTGCGCTTCAAGCATGCCATGAAAGAGGATTCATATATCGGCGGTTTTTACACTTCCAAGGAATATGGCAAGGGATACAACCGGGTTGTAGGTGCAGACGGGCTTTATAGGGTATCCCCGGTATCCACTGCCTCTTTCCATCTCTTCGGGTCCTTCACTCAAAGGAATGGAAGCAATGTGCAAAATAACGGCCATGCCCTCGGCCTGAATTACAATTACGGCACCAGAACATTTATTCTGGATCTTGGTTATCAGGACATCTCCAAGCATTTTCTGGTTGATACCGGTTTTATCACACGCACGGGATTAAGGCGCCTTGCCGCTTTTGCCATGTACCGCTTATACCCCAAATCCAAATTTTTCCAACGGATAGAACCTTTCTACTGGAGCTTCCATCTCTATGATACTCAGGATAAGATGATGGAGACTTTTAACCTGTTTACACTCCGGACCTGGCTGCCCGGGAATTCCCAGTTTAGGGTGGATGCTATTTTATCCAATGAAGTTTTTGCGGGCCAGCGGTTCAAAACCAGTGGTGTCGGGATTCAGGGCCGGACCCAGTTCACAAAACAATTGTATTTAAACATCTTTTTCAGGCACACAGGTTCCATCTATTATGATTCCTCTGCGCCTTTCCAGGGATATGGGAGCCGAGCGGGGAGCTCTCTTGTCTACCAGCCCATGGAAAAACTTAAGTTCAGCCTCAGCCTGAGTTATACGGATTTTTACCGCGATTCCGACGGGGAAAAGCAGTATGATTACACCATCATCCGCAGCCGCAACACCTTTCAGGTCAACAAATACCTTTTTGTACGCGCCATTGTGGAATATAATACCTTCCAGGACCGGCTGACTGTGGATGGGCTCATCTCCTTTACTTACATTCCCGGAACCGTTGTTTATGCCGGGTATGGTTCGGCTTATGAGAAAATGGAGTGGACAGGCCAGTATTATCTGGAAAACGACCGCTTTTTACAGACCAAGCGTGGCTTTTTCTTCAAGGTCAGCTATCTCTGGCGCTTTTAATTATTGACTCATCTACCAATTGTCATTCCTCTGAATAATTGTTTTTTATGTAGCTTTTTTCTCTACGAGCGGGCCGAGATGAAATTCTTGTGTAGCTTGTGCTCGCTTCAGATTTTTAACGCCATTCTTCTTCGTTTTTCTCGGCGTCTGCGCAACTCCCCCCGTCCGTGGGTCAGACATGCTCGACGTCCGACTACGTCGGATTCCCTCGAAAAGCCTCATCAGAAGGCTAAATCTTCAATGTCGCTTCAGCCACACCTGAATTTCATCAGGGGCTTGTCTTTTGGTGGAAAGTCATTTTTTTAAGGAAAAGCTGAAAAAAGAATCAGGCCAGTTGATACGAAAACACGCGAATTTTCCCCAGCGTGGAAAATCCGCTCGGATACAGTCTTCGCTCTCTTCTCCTAAAGGAGAAGAACCATGCCCGCTCATCCTTGCTCACGGTTTTCTTAATCAATTGACCTGATTCTTTCATAATCCAGCCTTTCCCATGTCCCACTCTCTATTTTCCATTCTCTGTTTTTTCCCACTGACCTGATTCTTGCTTAATGCACTCCAGTTGGCTCACTTGTTTATTAAGAACCGTGATGATGTTATAATCATTAGAACATTAATAAGGATGGGAAATAAAACAAAAGTTTCTTGCAGGAGAAAAATATGAGGAGTATTAAGGATATTGCTGGTAAGTCTTTGCTGACAGAAATACAGTTAAATAAAATAGAGCGGATCATTCTCGGCCATAAAGAATATACCCGGGAAGTTGTCAGAAATGAGATCGACTGGTTCTGTACCAAATTAGGCATGGCGTCTTACTACTTTAGAACAACTCCTCTGGAAACAATGGCTGCTCATATAGAAGCCATAAAATCAGCTGAGATCATGGCCAGAGGCAGAAAGGATAAGAATCTAATTATCGACCTGGTAACTGAGTCAAAAAATGAGGCCATTTATCTCGTTGGTGATGATCATAAACGAGCAATTGAAGTGGAAAGACGGATCGAAGAAAAATATCCGAATTTCAGGATACAGTCATACCGGACTTCGGGAAAAGCGTTGGGCCGGGAGCATTTGCGCATGTATGTGGTTAATAAACCTAAACTTAATATTCGCAAAGTCTTTCCTGAGAAGACCGATCTTAATGAAATTGCCTGTAAGGATTTTTTAAAAAGCACAACCCAGAAGACATATTTTAGATATCAAAGCATCATTGAAAAGGCAAAAGGGTGGGAAACACCTTTGATCGAAGTGTCCGGGAAGGAGGAGACCGATGAGCTTCGTATTATGGTTGTGGCCAATCGTGATTCCAGCTATAGTTTTTTCTCTAATATTTCTGATGTTATAAATTCTTATAAGCTTGTTTCTAACCGGAAGTATATTGAACAGTTTGCCAATGGGAAATCGATCTATGTGTTTTATCTGGACGATATTAAAAATACAAGCATGTTAAAGGACCTGATAGAAGATATCACTCTGGTCTATGTGATTCCTGACAGCCCCTTATCCCAGCTTTTCCGGGCTGGGAAGCTGAATGCCCAGGAAACTGTCTTCGGGGTTTCAGCCTGGAGTTTTACTCATCAATTCCTTGTTGCTTACAATGAAGAATATTTAAAATTAGCAGATGCTTTCAAAGAATCACCTGAACTGTTGGGTATCCTAAGGAATCTAAAAACCAAACTGGCAAAAGATACTTATACTGAATCCAAAGTATGGGAGGCTCTGCTGGATAATTATAGCTATCTTAAAAAGCTTTTCAGGCTTTTTGACAGAAAGTTCAATCCTGCTTTAAGAAAGCATGCTATTGACAAAGCAGTCGATGAATTGGAACAGGATATCAAGCGTCAGATTCCGACTGAAATTGACCGGAGTATCTTCTCAATGGTTATTGTTTTTATCAAGTCAATATATCGAACAAACTTCTATAAAAAGGAGAAGACTTCCATTGCTTTTATGTATGATCCCGGTTTTTTAAACAGTGTCGATTATCCTGAGCTGCCTTTCGGAGTTTTTCATGTTATTGGAATCGAGTTTAGAGGATTTCATATACGCTTTAGGGATATTGCCCGCGGCGGGATCCGTCTTGTCCACTCCAATAATTATCAGACTTATATAAACAACTCGGATTCTATTTTTGATGAAAACTATAATTTGGCTTTGACTCAGCAGAAAAAAAATAAGGACATCCCAGAAGGTGGCTCCAAAGGGACTATTCTGCTGGGCAGGGAATACCAGGATAAAAATGAGACTGCTTTCAAAAAATATATTAATGGTTTACTCGACCTACTGGTACTCGAAAAGGATATCCTGGATTACTATGAAAAAGAAGTGCTTTTATTTTTAGGCCCAGATGAGGGAACTGCTGATCTTATGGAATGGGCATCGCTGCGAGCAAAGATGCTGGGATACCATTACTGGAAAGCTTTTTCCACTGGAAAACCATTAAACATAGGGGGTATTCCCCATGACCTATACGGCATGACAACAAATTCTGTTCACCAGTATGTTATCAATATCCTCAGGGAGCTGAAGTTGAAAGAGGAGAATATGACCAAAGTTATGACGGGTGGCCCTGATGGTGATCTTGGCAGTAACGAGATCCTTATTTCCAAGGATAAGATACTGGCATTAATCGATGGCTCCGGCGTCTTGTATGACCCGCTGGGATTAAACAGGAAAGAACTGGAAAGATTGGCCGGAAAACGAAAAATGGTCAAGCACTTTTCACAGGATCTTCTCTCCAAAAAAGGATTTCTAGTGAATATAAAAGCTTCAGATATAACACTTCCCGATGGGGAATATGTGGCAAACGGGCTTGAATTCAGGAATTCTTTTCATTTAAACGAGAAATTTAAGGCTGACATTTTTGTGCCTTGCGGGGGGAGGCCGGCTTCGATCTCTATTGATAACTGGAAGGATTTTCTGGATAAGGAGGGGAACCCCCGGTTCAAGATCATCTCCGAAGGAGCTAACCTGTTTATAACTCAGGGGGCCAGGCTTCGTTTAGAAGAAAAAGGGGTATATATATATAAGGATGCTTCAGCCAATAAAGGAGGAGTGACGTCTTCTTCGCTTGAAGTGTTTGCTTGCCTGGCATTATCAAATGAGGAGTTTGTTCAACATATGTGTGTAAAAGGGAATAAAGTGCCTGCTTTTCGAAAGAAGTATATAGATGAGATCTTGGATATCATCCGGGAAAATGCTACGCAGGAATTCATGGTCATTGAAAAAGAACAAAAAAAGAAAGGACTTCCCCGGGCAGTTTTAACTGACAGGCTCAGTGATAAAATAAATGATGTGACTGATGCGATTTACGCTTCAGGGCTTTTTAAAGATGGTGAGTTCTTTCGAAATGCAGTTAAAAACTGCTGCCCAAAGGTTTTAATGGAATTGATAGGATTTGAGAAGTTGATGCAGAGGATTCCAGAGGTCTATTTAAAGGCTATATTTGCTTCTAGTCTGGCAAGCCGTTATGTCTATTCATTCGGGTTGGATGCTGATGAGATTGATTTTTACGATTACATAAAAAAATTCAAATAAGCTTAGAAAAAACCAGGGTGAGGTTAGCAGTTTGCAGCAGTTGATTTTTCCATTTGCTATTTTCTATTTACTATAAGTCAGTGTTTAACTATAATAGCCACTTTAGAACACAAAGCTTAATAATGGGGCAGGGAGGTCTGCTTTGGAAAAAATGACCACAAGAAATAAAAGAATACATCTTTTTGTTTTAATATTTATATTAACAGCAGCAGCAGTCTCGGCTCAAGTTAAAACGGGTGGCTACTTTGCCTGTGATTATGCCAGGGGACAGAGTGAAAGTATTTTCTCCAGAGATACTTTTTTAAATCCTCTTATGGGTATTGTGTTTTCCGGCCAGGCTTCCAGAAAAATCAATTTTGTCAGTGAGGCCACCTTGACACAGGGGAATGTAGTAGATATAACTCAAGCCTGGGCAGGTATGGCCCTTTCAGATTATATTAATATTAAACTAGGATTATTTATTGTTCCATTTGGCCAATATAATGAAAATAACCTGCCGCATCAGAGTATGCTGATAAACACGCCTTTAAATGTTGAATATCTTTTTCCCTTTAGATGGAGGGATGTAGGGGCTGTAGCTGAAGGGATGTTTAGCGGCATTATGTACTCGCTTTATATCGGGAATGGCTTGGCTGAAAGTGATTACATTAATGCTGGACAACAATTTAAAGACAATAATAAGGACAAAGCATGGGGAGGAAGATTCGGTCTGAGGTTAGACCAAGGATTTGACGCATATTATTCTCTCTACAGGGGGAAATATGATGATGCTAACACCCGCAACCTGGTTCTACAGGCTTTGAATTTTAGTTGGAAAACAGAAGAACTTGAATTTTCCTATGAATATACAAAAGCCAATATTGGAAATCCGGATGGTTTTTCCAATGGGAATGCTAACGGGTATTATATTCAATTTTCTTTTTATTTTAGCGGTATTCAGCCGGTAGCCAGTTATCAGCGATATAAATATAATGACGATTTTCATGGTCCGGGTTTTAATGGTTCCTTACAGCCGGGTACAGGAATCGCCCGGGAAAAATCCCGCTGGTCCCTTGGAGCAGTGCTTAGGCTTTCAAATAATGCTTTATTAAAAGTCGAGTATGATTTTAACAGAGAAAAAGATATAGAGCTAAAAAATAATGTCTTATTCTGTCAATTGGCAGTGAGTTTTTAGCTAAGAGAGAGATACCTATGATGAATGTAGCGATTATTGGTTTGCAGTGGGGTGATGAAGGAAAAGGAAAGATAACTGATCTACTTACTTGTTCGTTTGATATCGTCGCCCGCTTTCAAGGCGGGCACAATGCCGGACATACTGTTTATATAGATGGGAAAAAAACAGTTCTACATCTGATCCCTTCCGGCATACTGCATCCTGACACTCTATGCCTTATCGGCAATGGTGTTGTTATTGCCCCCCGGGCTTTTATCAAAGAGATAACTGAACTGGAAGAACTTGGGATAAAAATAGACGGTAACCTCGCTGTCAGCCGTAATGCTCATCTTATTTTTCCTTACCATACTATGCTTGAGAGTTCAGCTGAGGAAAAGCGGGGTGATAATAAGATCGGAACTACCTGCCGGGGAATCGGTCCTGCCTATGAGGATAAAGCCGGGCGCTCTGGTATTCGCACCGGAGATCTCCTTAACCTTTCTGTGTTGGAAGCGAAGATAAAAGATAATGTCGAAGAGAAAAATATTTTTCTTTCCCATTATGGAAAGCCCCTGTTGGATCATAAAAAGATCCTTGCAGAATATGCAGAATACGCAGAAATAATGGGAAAGTACCTTGAAGATATCTCTTTTATTCTTGAGAGAAAGATGAGAGATGGAAGCTCGGTTCTTTTTGAAGGTGCTCAGGGCACGCTGCTGGATGTTGATCACGGTACTTATCCTTATGTAACTTCATCAAATTCAACTGTCGGAGGTATTTGCGCTGGATTAGGAATTGCCCTGAATAAAGTCGATTCTATTCTGGGAATCGTTAAAGCTTATACAACCCGTGTCGGTGCTGGCTCGTTTCCAACAGAATTATCTGATAAATGGGGAGAGTATTTGCGAAAACAAGGAAATGAATATGGAGCGACCACGGGACGCCCCCGCCGCTGCGGCTGGTTTGATTCTGTGGCTGTATCATATGCTTGCCGTTTAAATGGGATTGAGAAGATTGTTTTGACCAAAGCTGATGTTCTTGATGGTTTGGAAGATATCAAAATATGTACTGGCTACTATTATAAAGGAGAAAAACTGGAAAGTTTCCCTACGGAGAACTGGATCCTTGACAAGGTGGAACCTGAATATAAAATAGTCCGGGGATGGAGGAGATCTATTCAAGGTGTCCGGGAGGAAAAACAATTTCCTCAGGCGTTTCGAGATTACTGTAATCTCATTGAAGACTTAGTCGAGGCAAAAGTTGTAATTGTCTCCTCCGGGGTCAACCGCGGGGATACAGTGCTAATAGAAGATGAACTTGCCGGATTGTTTGACATTGATAAGATCAAGGCTGCTATAAATAAAGATAATCCCGAATGAAAAAGAAAACCTTCAACTGGATCGAAATTGAGCGATCTGCGCTTGAGCATAATATTCAACAGTTCCGGAACCTTATTGGCACCAAAAAAAAGCTGCTGGTCATGGTGAAAGCAAATGCTTACGGCCATGGGATGTTCGAAGTGGCAGGGATTGCCTGTAACAGCAGGGCAGATTGGTTGGGGGTACAGTCGGTTGAGGAAGGAATCAGTCTTCGCAGAGAAGAATTTGAGTGTCCTATTCTGGTGGTAGGGTATATTCCGCTGGATAACCTGGAAAAAGCTGTAAAAAACGATCTAAGGATCACGGTATATAATCCTGAATCTATCGATAAGTTAGGTGAGGTATGTAGGAAGCTCGGAAAGAAAGCCTGTCTGCACTTAAAAGTCGAGACTGGAACTTACCGCCAAGGTGTAGATAAGAGGGATGTGCTTGCTTTTGTAGATAAAATACGTAGAGATCCTCAGCTTGTACTGGAGGGAGTTTCTTCACATTTTGCGAATATTGAAGATACGACTGATCATACTTACGCCAGGCGACAATTGCATAATTATCACAGTATCATACAAAACCTCAAGGAACATAAAATAAATATACCTATCAAACATTTTTCCTGCTCGGCAGCTACTATTCTTTTTTCTGAGACTCATTTTGACATGGCGCGAATCGGTATTGGAATATATGGATTATGGCCTTCAAAGGAGACCTATTTGGCCTGTTTGCTGCAGGATCAGCAACCGCTCAGCTTAAAACCGGTCCTTACCTGGAAAGCCAGGATCGCTCAATTGAAAAAGGCGCCGAAAGGCGCTATGGTCGGATATGGCTGTACCTATAAGACAGGCCGGGAAAGTTTGCTGGCTGTGGTCCCTGTGGGATACTATGACGGATACCCACGTAACCTATCCAATACATCTTATGTTCTGGTAAATGGAGAAAGGGCTCCTCTGCGGGGACGTGTGGCTATGAATTTTTTAGTGGCTGATGTAACTGATATTTCAGGTGTCAGGCTTGAGGATAAAGTGGTACTTATCGGTAAAAGCGGTAGTGATGCCATATCTGCTGATTTGTTGGCAGGCTGGGGAGGGACGATTAATTATGAGGCTGTAACCCGTATTAATCCATTTATTCCCAGGATTGTGGTTTAATCATATAAAATCTATCGGAAATATTGACTAAAATGTGTTATAATGATATATTATATCATCGTAAAAATAAAAATCACTTTTAAAATATTTGCGATGCTATTAATATAAAGACTTATTAATTTTTATTGGAGGAATAACAATGAAAGAAAAAGTGGAAAAGGCATTAAATAAGATCCGGCCTTCACTTCAAGCAGATGGAGGCGGTGTTGAACTGGTAAAAGTGGAAGATAACGGGGTTGTTAAAGTTAAACTGACCGGGGCCTGTGTGGGCTGTCCTATGTCCCAGATGACTCTGAAGATGGGAATTGAAAAGCTTTTAAAGAAGGAAGTTCCTGGAGTAACTGCAGTCGAATCGGTTTAACGAATTTAAATCAGAGGGAGCTTGTCTTAGGAGGGGAAAATGATCTACAGCGATAAGGTGATGGAGCATTTTGAGAATCCCCACAATGTGGGAGTTATGAAGGATGCTGATGGAGTAGGTAAAGTAGGAAATCCTGTCTGCGGAGATATGATGACTTTTTATATTAAAGTCAAGGATGGCCGTATCAAAGATGTAAAATTCCAAACCTTCGGTTGTGGCGCCGCAATTGCTGTATCAAGTATGGTCAGTGAGATGGCTCTGGGGAAAACTTTGGAAGAGGCTAAGCGGATTACTAATGATGATGTGGCTAAAGAACTTGGAGGTCTCCCAAAGAATAAGCATCATTGCTCCAACCTGGGAGCGGATGCCTTACATAAAGCCATAGAAGACTTGCAGGATAAACAAAAAAATGGAAAAAAGACTGCAGCTGCAAAAATTGTTGTTGAAAGAAAAGGAGCTTGCCCCTATTGTGAAGGCCCGATCGGAGGCCTGGAATTATTCTGCAAGAAATGCAATCTAAAAATCGACTATTGCCCGGAATGTGGCAAACCTTTGCAGAAAGGAGCAAAAGAGTGCCCTCATTGCGGGACAAGAGTGATAAAAAAGTAAAGGGATGTATAAGTGAAAAAAGAAGGAATAGCAGAGAGAATTCTTAAATTAAAAGAAAAAAAGAATGCTATTATCCTAGCCCATAATTACCAGACCGGAGATGTTCAGGATATTGCTGATTTTGTCGGAGACTCGCTGGATTTGAGTATTAAAGCTTCTAAAGTGGAAGAGGATGTGATTGTTTTCTGCGGAGTACATTTTATGGCTGAAACCGCTGTGATTTTAAGCCCTGAAAAAACAATCCTCATCCCAGATGCGAACGCAGGGTGCCCTATGGCTGATATGATCACGGCTGAGGAACTCAGAGCCTGGAAAAAGGGTAATCCCGGGAGTGATGTTGTATGTTATGTGAATACATCAGCTGCTGTGAAAGCTGAATGTGATATTTGCTGTACTTCAGCTAATGCAAAAAATGTGGTTGCATCCCTTAAGGGAGATAAAGTCTTGTTTGCCCCGGATAAAAACCTGAGCGCTTATATAGCCCGCGGTTCAAAAAAAAAGATAATTCCCTGGGACGGATATTGTTACGTGCATAACAATATTTTGCCTAAACATGTAAGAGAGAAAAAAAAGCGTTATCCTGAAGCTGAAGTATGGGTGCATCCTGAATGCCTGCCCGAAGTCATAGACCTGGCTGATAGAGTTTTTTCCACGGGGGGGATGGTAAAAGAAGCCCGCAAAACTGCCTTGGGTGAAGTCATAATCGGTACGGAAGCAGGAATGATATACCGTTTAGCAAAGGAAAACCCCGGAAAAAGATTTTATCCCGTTAAAGACAACGCAATATGCAGTAATATGAAAAAGATCACCTTGGAGAAAGTATTGATTGCTATGGAGAACATGGAACCCAAAGTAGAGGTTTCTGCTGATATAAGACGGAGGGCAAAAGGGGCTATTGAGAAAATGGTATCATTGTAGTAAATGAATAAACCTGAAAAGAGAATCAGGGATATTATCAGGATCTTACACCAGACCTATCTAAACAGCCGGACAGCACTGCGCTTTAGGACGCCGCTCCAGATCCTTATAGCTACTATTTTGTCTGCTCAGTGTACTGACCGGAAGGTTAATGAGATTACCCCTGCCCTTTTTAGGAAATACTCAGGTGCAGCAGATTTTGCGGCTGCTGATAGGATTGAGCTTGAAAATGAGATCCGCCCTACCGGATTCTATCGGAATAAGGCTAAAAATATAATCAAAACCTGCCAGAAAATTGAGGAAGATTTTCAAGGAAAGGTGCCTGACAATATGGCCGCCCTTATTACTCTGCCAGGAGTAGCGCGCAAGACTGCAAATATTGTCCTTTCCAGCGGTTTTAACAGGGCCGAAGGAATTGCTGTTGATACTCATGTAAAACGTATTTCAGTCCGCTTGGGTTTAAGCCGGGAAAAAGTGCCTGACAAGATCGAATGTGATCTTATGAAAGTAGTACCTAAAAAGGACTGGCTTGATTTTAATCATTTGCTCGTAAACCACGGTCGTACATTCTGCAATGCCCGTAAACCCCACTGTAAAGAATGCCCGATCAGACATCTCTGCCTTTATCATCTCCGCCCTCCCTCTGTAACCATAAAATAAAGATGTGGATGAAAACTTATCCAGCTTCCAAATGACTGTATCACAGCAATATCCACTCTCCCCATTCCTCACATCTTTTAGCATGAAAAGATGGGCAGAATCCGCAAGAAGGATCGTTGTATTCACGAGCAAGGATTTCACCATACGTCGCCCAACAACCTGGGGAAGAGTTCATATAACGATGTACAGGGCCATCAATATCAGGGAATTCGCCTCTGCAACTAAAACATTTACATGTCTTCATATCAGTGTTCACTATGCTGCCCAACGCTCCGGTTCATTAACAAGAACTTGGTCACGCTGAAAGCCCCGCTGAGCATGGTCGAGAAAGCGCTGAACATAAGAAGGGCGAAGAACATGAACGTGGAGAAAAACACTAATGCTGTAATTATTAGTAAGTATTCAATTATTTTCTTATAAATATTTTAATGGAAATTAATAGCAGTAATTGCAACTATTCACGTATAACAAAAAAATCAAGCCGACTGGAACAGCGATTGGCGAATTTGAATTTTCGGTGCTCGCAATAAGTTTTTTAAAATATTGAAATACAGTGCGCCGTATATTCCAGCGGCTTATTTTAGCGTTAAATTTTTTTATATTTTTATTCTTTTAATATCTCAGAAATTCGTTTTGCCGGTTTGATGCATTCATTCTTATCCAATGCTAAATCAAATGCTTGGGTTAAGACTGTTCTAACTATATTTAATACATTGGATTTTGGCAATCTTAAATTTATTTGAAATAATATATCTATTGCTTCTGTCCTATACCCATCTAAATCGGAAACAGTTGCAACACGATCCTTAAGAGGATTCCAATCGGAAAGTAGGTTCATTACTTTTTGAATTTTTTTTTCTTCCATTTTTTAATTTAACGCCTCGAAATGAGCGGTTTTGCGGAGGCGCGAAGCGCCGTAGCAAAATCCGCTCCATTGAGTTGTTAGGCTTTACTTAAATAATGCTTTTGAACCTATTCTTCCATTGAGCCATTCTGCATGCCTAATAGACTCATGATGTTCATTTAATTTTTGAATAATGAAGGCTGCATCGTCCTCTGTAAAGTTATCCGAAGGATAATTATCTTGATCTACATATAATGCACTTTGTCTAATTAATTCTAATGTCTTAGCAACATTGTTATCAATATAATATCCGTGTTTCACTTTTTCATGTGAACCTAATGCAGCATATCTGCTTGCATAGGATGTTTTCTTGTGGCTTTTAAAAGCTTTTTTATATTCAGATTCGGGTAATATACCTGAATAATAATCGGCAGCAATTTGAGACTTACCTAGTTCTTCATAGGACATGATTGCTAGTGCTACGGCTCTTGCGTAGGATTGATTTTCTAATAAAATCTTCGCCTCATTTAACAAATCAATGGAATTTTTTTTGCTATTAGTAAAAACAGAATAAACGATCTCCGCTTTTTCTTTTTCTTTAAATATATCTAGAAATACATCTTCCGCTTCAGGTGTATTTTGAGATTCGTCGTTTTTTTCATCAAAAACTAAAAAGCAGCCTGGTAGTGATATGACCTTTTCTATAATTTCCTGAAATTCCATTTTTGAAATCCCTTAAGCCTAACAATTACTATACTGCATGCTGCATTTTGAGAAAAATACAGCCGCAGAACCGTCTACATATTATGAATCCCATCAAAATATGCTTAATTTGCAGTAATACCATATCAATATCATTGTTATATAGCAAGCTGTATATCTGACGAATTAGATATAATGGAGGATTTATGGAATGGGATTATAAAATAAAATTGGAAAAAGACGAAAGAATCAAAGACTGGCAGGTGAAACAGGCAGCAGACGCTGTCCTGATTTATATAGAAAAATTTATGAACGAGAGAAAAATCTCTATTAATTTATCAACAAATGCACAAAAGGAAAAACAAGGAAATTCTAACCCTGAGCAACAATCAAGTACCTGGGAATATGTTCTGAGCCAATTTCATAAAAATATTCTTCTTCGCCATTATTCACCCAGGACAGAAAAATCATATCGGATATGGATTAACAGATTTTGCGGTTTTAAGAAAAACTGTGATCCATATTCTTTAAAAAGCAAAGACGTTAAATCGTTCCTATCTCATTTAGCTACTCAAGAAAAAGTATCTGCCTCGACCCAGAATCAAGCATTTAATGCATTGTTATTTCTTTTTAGAAATGTCCTGCATAAGGAACTTAAAAACCTTGCGGACACTGTTAGAGCAAAACGTAGATTTAAGTTGCCAGTTGTTTTATCCCGAAAGGAAGTAAATACTTTATTCTCTTATCTATCCGGCCAGTATTTATTAATGGCAAAACTCCTTTATGGCAGCGGTCTGCGATTACTGGAATGTATTAGTCTACGAGTAAAAGACATAGATTTTAACAATAATTTGTTAGTAATTCATTTTCAACCAAGCACCTTGCAGCGCATGATAAAGAGTGCTGTCATAAAAGCAGGAATACACAAGAATGCCAGCTGCCATACTTTACGACATAGCTTCGCAACCCATTTACTTGAAGCTGGATATAATATCAGGACGATTCAAGAATTATTGGGACACAAAAATGTTAACACTACAATGATCTATACTCATGTGATCCGGAAAAAATATGCAGATGTTTCGAGTCCACTCGATAAACTATGATTAAAAAAACGAATTCATTCACAATATTTTCACACTCCTGAAAATAATAAAAATATCTAATTTGTCAGATATACAGCTTGCAGTATAACAAGGATATTGATAAAATATTACTGCATTTTAAGCATATTTTGATGGGATTCATAATAGACGGTTCTGCGGCTGTATTTTTCTCAAAATGCAGCATGCAGTATAGTAATTGTTATACTTTAAAATAATCTCTATAATCGAGGAGCATTTATGGCGAAAGATGAAATCATTAAAGATATAGCTAGTGTTATAGATAAAATTTACGAGAAATTCTTGCTGAGAGATCTTTTTGCTAAAATTGTTCCGGGTCTAATATTCATTGCAACAATTTTTTATGTAATTACAGGAGATGTTAATAAACTTGATAAATTAACAAAATTGTCTTGGATAATATTAATTGGGTTTGCCTGGATTGTTGCTTTTGGTATTCAGTCAGTCGGTGAATTTTGCAAACTTATAAAATACTACACGAGTGAATATAAATCCGATTCCGATTGGTATATTGAATATAATACCTTTCAAGCAAAATCTACTTTATTAGAAAAAGGCAATTGTGAGAGGCTAGTAGTAATAAAGGAAGCTACAGGTAACCTTTCTGTTACATTCTTTATTTCAATCCCATTAATATTATTAAGGTTACTTTTAAATAATTGGGAAATAATTCAAAAACCTGAATTTTGGGTAATTACAGTTTTTTTAATCTTATTCGGAATATTTTTACAACGCATGCATAGAGTTCATGTTAATAGACAATGTGAATACGTAAAGGAAGTCAACAACCGTAACAAAGAAAGTATAATCTCTTAATCAACCAGACCGGCAAAAGAACTGCCGGCTGGTTATCAAGCCGTTATTTCAAAAAAATTGATAATTATTTAGAATTTAAAAAAATTCTGTATATATATAATATGAATATGACCAAATATATTTTCTGGCAAGATGACAATATATGGCTTGGATATTTAGAAGATTACCCTGACTATTGGACTCAGGGGGAGACTTTAAAAGTATTATTAAATTTGGTCCCTTTGGCCCTTTAGGATCGGACCGCACGAAGTGTTTAAGCAGATATTCAGATAAAATTTTCAAATAAATGGGGGCAACTCCTGGGTTGAGTTTTTATCTTGATTCTTATATTATCAAGATATAACTAAGGTCAATAAATAATCCATGATAAGAGATGAATAAGATGAAACAATACTGTAATCATATCGGGCTTATATCCGGAAATGCTGAAATGCTGGTTAAATTCTATACAGAAAAGTTAGGATTTAAAGAAAACGGGGCCCGGCTGATTCCTGCCTCGCTCATGAAACAGCTTTTCGGTCTGAATTGCGAGTGCCAAATGACCAAGCTTGTTCTGGGAGAAATAGTGCTTGAAATATTTAATCCTGGGGGCATTGATATTAGCCTGAGGACGGAAGACACCTCAGGCTTGAATCATTGGGGCCTTAATGTTTTAGACAAAGAATCCTTTTGCAGGGATCTTGCAGGCAAAGGTGTTGAAATAATCAAAGCTCCTTATAAAGACCGATACATCTATTTCATTAAAGACCCGGAGGGAAATCGGATCGAAGTTTTTGATTGATACAAAAATGCTGAAAGAAGCAAGACTTTATGATTCCCTAAGAGATAAACATGTCTTTTGCCGTTTGTGCAATCACAACTGTCGTATTGCTCCTGATAAATTTGGTATCTGCGGAGTAAGACAGAACCGGGACGGCAAGCTGTATACCCATGTATATGGTGAGCTTATCGCAGCTAATGTGGATCCGATCGAGAAAAAACCTTTATATCATTATTTACCGGGCACAGCATCTTTTTCTATGGCAACTATAGGATGTAATTTTCGCTGTTCATTCTGCCAGAACTGGCAGATCTCGCAAGATTCTGCCAGAGACGGGAATGCTTCCGGCAGCTCCTATCTTCCCAAAGAAATAGTAGCTGCAGCAAAAAAGCAGAACTGCCGCAGCATCTCCTATACTTATACAGAACCTACTATCTTTTTTGAGTATGCCTATGATACAGCCAGGCTGGCTAAAGATGAGGGATTGGGAAATGTTTTTGTGACCAACGGATACATGACTCAAGAAGCCTTGGATGTAATTAACCCCTATCTAGATGCCTGTAATGTTGACCTTAAGTCTTTCCGGGAAGAATTTTATGACAAGATGTGTAAAGCCCATTTGAAGCCGGTGCTGGAATCTATCCGCTATATGAAAAAGCTGGGGATATGGGTCGAAGTTACAACCCTTGTAGTACCGGGACAGAACGACTCGGATAAGGAGCTTTCCGATATTGCTGAGTTTATTGCAGATGTAGATGTGGATATCCCTTGGCATATAAGCCGTTTTCGTCCTGACTATAATTATTTAAATTCGCGTCCCACACCGGTTGAGACTTTACGTCGTGCTTATACTATCGGAAAGAAAGCCGGCCTGCATTATATTTATATCGGTAATGTTGTGGGGGAATCGGAAGATACAGTATGTCCTGAATGTAAAAAGATTGTCATCCGGAGACATGGTTTTTCAATCTCTGATAATCGCATCAAGAATTCGACTTGTCCCTTTTGCAACAGCCAAATCGCCGGAGTGTTTTAACCTGTTTTATAAATAGTTTAGGAGAACCTGAATTATTCACGAGTCGAGGTTGCTGTAGATGCGGAAAAGCAGAAAATAGTTAATGGAAAATAGCAAAACCGAAAAGATGGAATTAAAAAAAATTAATGATTACACCTGGGAAATTCCTCAACATGACCGCATGCAGGTCGCAGCAATCGTCTATACCTCCTCCAAACTTCTAAGCAGTCTTAAACGTGACAACACTCTCAAGCAGATCAAGAATGTTGCTTGCCTGCCGGGGATCAAATGTGCTGCCTATGCCATGCCTGATGCCCACCAGGGTTATGGCTTTCCTATTGGGGGGGTGGCTGCCTTCAGTAAGGAAGGGGGGATCATTTCTCCGGGCGGCGTAGGATATGATATAAACTGTGGAGTAAGGCTTTTACGTACTGATTTCATAGAAGTTGATATTCATAAAGCCCTCCAGAAGCTTATAGGCGAGATCTTTCGGGAGGTACCTGCCGGAATAGGCAAAGGGGGTCTTGCCCGGTTAAAACCCAATACTCTTGCCGAAGTTTGTTTGAAGGGAGCTGAGTGGGTGGTATCACAAGGATTCGGAACAGATAAAGACCTGCAGCGGACTGAAGAGTATGGTTGTATGCCTGAAGCTGATCCCGGTTATCTATCGCACAGGGCTCTTGAACGCGGAATGCCCCAGCTGGGAAGCCTTGGTTCAGGTAATCATTTTATTGAGATCCAAAAGGTTGATAAGATCTATGACAGTCATACTGCCGCTGTCTTTGGTATCCAGAGAAAAGGTCAGATTCTGGTTATGATCCACTGCGGAAGCCGGGGCCTGGGGCACCAGGTTGCATCCGACTATATCCGCAAGATGGAAGATAGTTTTGGTTGGAAAAATCTGCTTGACCGCCAACTTATTAATGCTCCTATCCGCTCTGAGCTTGGACGTCAATATTACCAGGCTATGAGCTCTGCTGTGAATTATGCTTTTGCCAATCGCCAGATGATCGCTCATTGGGTACGAAATGTATTTAAACGTGTCCTGGGGAGTTCAGAAGGTATGGATCAGGTCTATGATGTTTGTCATAATGTGGCAAAATTCGAAAAGCACAAAATAGAAGGAAGAATGCAGGATGTTTGTGTACACCGTAAGGGAGCGACCAGAAGTTTTGGACCGGGACGCATGGAAGTCCCGGAAGTCTACCAAAAAGTCGGTCAGCCCGTCTTTATTCCAGGAAGTATGGGGACAGCCTCTTACATTCTGGCGGGCACAAGAGAGGCGGAAAGATCGACTTTTGGTTCAACTGCCCACGGTGCTGGAAGAGTTATGTCCCGTCATGAAGCCCGCCAGCGATTCCGGGGAGAAAAGATAAAACGGGAAATGGAAATAAAAGGGATTGAATTAAAGTCTGTAAGTTGGAAAAGCGTGGCTGAAGAAGCTGCTCAGGTCTATAAAAATGTGAATGAAGTGGTCAGAGTTTCCCACAAAGCAGGTCTTGTAAAATTGGTTGCCAGAGTAGTGCCTGTAGCAGTTATGAAAGGATGATTTACCTGGATCATATCCTGAAAGCAATCCCGCCGCGAAATGATATCCCATTCCAAATACCTGCATCCACCAGAACGTGTAGGTTATTTGTTATCTTCCCTTTTATTCCAGCATTCAATTGGAAAAAGGGGATAAATACGGGAAGGAAAACGCTTTTGTTGATTTTTTTCAGTTCATTCTTGACTTCAATCAAGGTTATTGTATCCGAAGCTTCATATGACTCATATAGTTCCCCATCAATTTTTAAATCCGATAAAAAGTCATAAGAAATTTTAGCATTTTCAAGGTAAGCTCCTTTAGCTACTCCAAGACCTATTGTGATGTAAGGGTGAATTCTCATGGCTGGTATGATGTCCCAACGAGAACTCAGATGAATTGACCATGGTTCGATGATAAAATTTCCGCCAAAGCTTCCTCTGTAAATAGAACCATCGGAAAGCTCAATATTAGTGGATATCTGAGAAAAGCCGGTTTTAATTGTTGTTTTCTCAATAGACACACCCAGGCTGTAAACACCTTCTCTGCCTTTTGGGTACCATCTTATTTCAAAACCGAAATTTCCTCCGGAAGAATTAAAATCTACGTTCTGAGAATAATTGCTGTCTTCAATTTCGGGATAGTCTTTGTAGACCTCTCTTGAAATATAGCTTTTTAGAATGCTTCCAAGAGTGCTTTCTATAGCAGATTCCAATATGTTTATATTCCAGCTTGATTTGTGCAGGCCGAATTCTATGTGACCTTGAGCGAAAGCAGGGGAGATAGGGAGCCAAAAAATTGTCAAGGCTGCAAGTAAAATTTTTATGAGCTTTTTCATCTTTATTCTTTAATAAAAGTTTATAGCACTCAGCAACAGCAAAGTCAATTCAAGGCTAAACTAGAGGCCAACTAGAGGCCAGTTGACATATTCGCTTTCCTGTGTTAAAAAAATTTGATAGAAAAGTGAGATATTCCAAATATAAACAGAAGACAAGTATATTTTTTTTATTAGTAGCTGTACTTTATTCCTTCTCTTTCAGCCAGTATAGCTCTTCTCCTTATGGCATAAATGCTCATGTTCCCAATTCTCAAGTAATTGAAATGATTCATAAAGCAGGGATCAAATGGATAAGAATAGATTTTGAGTGGAATTTGATAGAACCCTTGAATAATCAATTTAATTGGCAAGACATAGATGATGTAGTAGATAAAGCCAGCGCAAATGGAATATGTATATTGGCAAACATGGGCGGAACTCCCTCTTGGGCAAATAATGGTAAAAGAAAAAACGTTCCGCCCGTAAATAAGGCTTATTGGAAAAATTTTGTCAGATGGACAGTTAATCGGTATAAGAAAAAAATTAAATATTGGGCAATGTGGAATGAACCGAATTTGAATAAATTCTGGGCAGGCTCAGTTGAAGAATATCTTGATCTAATCCTTATACCAGGGGCCGAAGCAGCAAAAATGATTGATCCAAGCTGCAAGATTGTGGGGCCGGATTTAGCACATTTACATTCTAAAGACAGCAAATGGAATATTTGGTTGAGGAAAATTATTAGATACGGGGGAAAAGAAAACCTGGATGTGATTTCTCATCATATTTATGATAATGATGGCCCCTTAGATATTATTAATAAACTGGAGTGGGATCAAGCTCCCCTGATTCCTGCAGTAGTAAAAGTTCTGCAGGAAGAAGGAGTAGATAATAAGCCTTTCTGGATCACTGAAACAGGTTGGGATACGGATGAGGTCGGGGAAAATGTTCAATCTGATTATTATCTAGAATTTCTGCTAAGAAGGGAGAACCGGCCTTATATTAACAAGATATTTTTTTATCAGATTATTGATGATGTAGTTCCCGAAAATCCTAAATTTGGCATAATTAGTAATAATTATATAGCAAAGAAAGCTTATGATACCTATAAAAAATTTATTGCTGGATTATATCCGCCGATCGAGCCTATACCTAGTGATGAAGACAATATTTGTCCCTTTATTTCAACAAGGAACAATGGGACTGAATCGTCAGTCGAAATCGCCTCTGTAAGACATGTTAGAGATTCTATTTTAAAAAAGACGATTAAAGGGAACCAATTGGTTAAAGAGTATTATAAATATGCACCCGAAGTTAATTCTATAATTAAAATGGATTCCTATGCTCGCAGTTTGGCTTTTGACAGCCTGAAGCCTGTTGTATCCTTCTGCAGGGAAATATTTCTAAATAGATATATTGGATTAGAGGAAAGATATTTGACTGAAGTTGAAATAGATAAAATAATGGAACTCGTACGGTTGTTAGAATATTATGCCAGCCCGGAATTAAAGAAAAAGTTACATTATTATAAAAATAATTTCTTACATAGTAGTAAAAAATCGTTGAATGAATTTATCCTAAAATTGGAGTTCGACTTACCTGAAGTATTCATAAAAAAACGACAACATTAAGTATTGTTGCAAATTGACTTTTAAAAATGGGTTTCTATTGTTATAGTTGTTATGAAAGTTATTTTAGCTGGGTATAACGTTGACAGCTCTGTGCTGAAAGAGTTGAAGTCCATTTCCCCCCGGGCTGACATTACACCGGAGACATTATCTGCCGCATATGCGCGAATTTCCCGAGACCCTCGTCCTGTGGATGAACTGCGGGCAGTTGCCCGCCAGGAAGTGGAGAAGGCTAAGCGTTCGAATCAAAACATTATATTCAAAATGGGCCATCACTCTGTGGCAGAACATGCGGTGTTTAATTTTGATATAATCGGAATAAGCCGCCTGGCGACAGAGGAGCTTGAGAAATTCCGGTTGTGCTCATATACAGAGAAATCTCAGAGGTATATTAGCCTTAAAAATAATTTTATAATCCCCGAAGAAATTAGAAAGGCTGGAATGCAGGAGATTTTTGTAAAAATGATAAGGGATCAGAATGATTTTTACCATAAACTGTATAAGAAATTGCATCCGTATTTTTTTAACAAAAATTCGCATTTGGCTGCTGATAAAAAAAACCATAAAATAATCGATGACTGGGCTAAGGAAGATGCCCGTTATGTGATAAGCCTGGCTACTGAAGGCCAATTGGGGATGACTGTTAATGCTCGAAATCTGGAATATCTTATCCGCCGTTTTGCTTCAAAATCTTTGGCTGAGGTTAAAGAGCTTCAGGAGAAATTGTTTGAGTTAGCTAAGGAAGTTGCCCCGTCTATCATCCTATTTACAGAAGCTAATGATTTTGACTCCAGGACTTATCCCGACCTGGAAGAAACTGCTGGAAAATGTATGGGGAATTTTCCTGCTAATGCAGGAAAATCTGTCAAGCTGGTGGATTTTTCCCCAGAAGCGGATCTAAAGTTGGTGGCTGCACTAATACATACTTCCTCTTCTAACTCCTATTCCCAATGCCTGGAAAAAGCTAAATCTTTAAGTGAATCAGAACTTTTAGGTCTAATAAAAACCACATTCAAACATATGGAGTTTTTTGATGCTGCTCTACGTGAATTTGAATTTATCGACTTGACTTTTGATTTGATTATCTCAGCGACCTGTTTCGCCCAACTAAAACGTCATCGCATGGCAACTCTTACCACTCAGAATTATAATCCCATCCTGGGAGTAACCATACCAGCATCAGTTGAAGAGACCGGAATGAGGGATAAGTTCCTTCAGATTGTGGAAAAGACTAATGATGTCTATTTAAAACTGAAGAAAAGGATAGAATCCGGTGCTGAATATGTTTTAACTAATGCCCACAAACGCAGAGTGCTATTTAAAATCAATGCTAGGGAATTATATCACTTTTCACGCTTACGGGAAGATGCCACTGCACAATGGGATATTCGAGGAATCGCAGCACAAATGAGTGAATTAGCAAAGAATGAAATGCCTAAGGCCTGCTTGATGCTGGGAGGAAAGGATGTTTACCTGGAAACGTATAAAAAAATATTTAAAAAAGCGCCGAAGCAAAAAACTTTCCGATAATGAAGCATCACTGTTAAAATCAGATTAATAGTAAATTACAGGCTGAGCAGCTTGTGGATAATCCAGGCTAGTTTGAATAATTTATGTTATAAATACTCTCCGCCCTCGAACTTCAAGCCGGCCTTCAAAGTAAAGTCTTACAGCTTCCGGATATATTTTGTGTTCTTTTTTTAAGATCCTTGCACTTAAAGTTTCTTCTGTATCATTCTGTTTAACCGGCACTACTGCTTGAATGATGATGGGGCCCATATCTACTTCTGCTTCAACAAAATGTACGGTGGCGCCAGAAAACCTGACGCCCCAATCAATGGCTTTTTCTTGAACGTGAAGTCCGGGGAAAGATGGCAGCAACGCTGGATGTATGTTTATGATCTTGTTTTTAAACTTACGGCAAAGACCTGTGGTCAGTATTTTCATATACCCCGCCAAACAGATCAGGTCGATTTCTCTCTTTTTAACTTCTTCAGCAATTCTTTCATCATAAGCTTCACGTGAATCAAAGTTTTTAGGCCGCAAGTATAGAGTTTCTAGCCCTATCTCACGGGCATGTAATAGACCGGGTGCAGCTTTTTTATTGCTGAATACTAAAGCAATATCAGCGTTTATGTTGCCTGACTGGACGGCATCTGAAAGAGCCAGAAAATTTGAGCCTCTTCCGGATAGGAAGACAGATATTTTCCCTCTTTTTTTCGGGCTTTTATAAATTTCTTCCTGCATTTTTTGTCCTTTAAAAATTTATTATTATCCCGAGTTTAACTGAAAAGCCGCTGAGGTTTATTTCAGCCGTCTTTACAGAGCGATAGTTTTCACCGCTTGGTTCTTGTTCCATAATTTGGAATTTTGAATACCACAATTCAGCACTCGTGCTATATTCTTCAAAGAAATAAAGAGTTCCATGTGCGCCTAATTCATCCTTTTCTTTAAAACTGTCGAGATTAGCTTTCCGGAATGAGCCTTCAAAAAAAAAATTTATTCCCGGGTTGGTTTCTACCATCAGTCCCAGAGACCCGGCAAGTAAAGGTCCTTTGGTTTTTGCATTCTGGTAAAAGATATAGTTATAATTATCCTGAGATGATTCTTTATTAGCTTTTCTTCCCACATATTTGGCCCAGATCAAACCAGTACTGCCTTTTGCATAAAGTTTGATTTTGCTGCTTAGAGGATGTAGATAATACCCGGATAGAATGATTGGAAAGGCGGTCACTTTCTGGGGGTAGGTATTGTCTCTATTATTGTTAGTGGTAATATTCTTTATCGTAATACGGATTTTTTCAGGATTAAGTTCGCTGAATATCAATCCTGCTCCAATTGATACCGCTATACGAGGATGGAAGGTAAATAGCAGTTCGCCTTCAAGATCGATTGCCTTCTTGAGACTTGTGATCTCCCCTTCAATAAAGCTAAAGTTACTGTTTTGTTCACAGTATCCCTTATACCATTTCTCCCAATTCTTGAGAATCTGGTTTATATTGGTGGGATTAATAACGCTTAGGCCTCCTGAAAGTTTTAAGCTGAAGTCAACTCCGTATGTTTTGCTTATTAAGCATAAAAATAATATCGATATAAGAATTGAGTATTTTTTTTTCATTTTATTCTTGACCTACTTAGTCTGAACTATTCATAAAAAATGTCAATGTTCATGATAACACAATTAACATCATAAAGAGAACGGTTCCCTTCTGACAGCTGAATTCTTTGCACTTCACATCTCTGGCAACCTCGACTCGGGAATAATCCAGGGTAGTTGACATTGATTTTTGTCAAGTAGGAGTTATTTATTTTTAAAAAAATCAGGGATGCATTGTTCCCAAATGTCAAAGGCATCTTTGACAGCTGTGTCGATGACTTTCTTGTTTTTATGAAAAAAAATCAATCTATCGCCTCCAGTTTTTCCTAAGATATTTAGAGGGACACCAAATTCTTGGGATAGGATTAATAATCTCTCCAGGTTAGTTTTATCTACAGTCACTAGAATCCGGGATTGTGATTCCCCAAATAGGAGAGCATCTGTCCGCATGCTTTCAGACAGGCTTAGAGAGCATCCGATTTTATCGGGGCTTAGGAATGCACATTCTGCTGTACATATAGCTAAGCCTCCTTCAGATAAGTCATGGGCAGAAAGGAGAAGTCTTTGAGAAATAGCTTCCAAGCAGAGCTTCTGAACAGCTTTTTCTTTAATAAGGTTTAATTCAGGGGGGCATCCTTTTTCCTTTTTATGAAGATGCTTTAGGTATTCAGAAGCCCCGAGTTCTTCATGATTTTCTCCAAGAAGTACTACTGGGGTCCCTTTTTCTTTAAATCCAGGGCTGACTGCCGTGTTGATGTCGTCTAATATTCCGACCACTCCCATGACAGGAGTGGGTTGGATTGAAATGCCATCGGTATCATTATAGAAACTGACATTTCCTCCTGTCACAGGGATCTCAAACGCCTTGCAGGCTTCAGCAATACCGTTGATGACTTGCTGGAATTGCCACATGATTTCCGGTTTTTCAGGATTGCCGAAGTTGAGGCAATTAGTGACTCCAGCTGGATATGCTCCTACACAGGCTAAGTTGCGGCAGGCTTCAGCTATAGCAATTGCTCCTCCTGTCTTTGGGCCGAGGCTGGTATAAAGAGGATTGCCGTCCAGAGAGATTGCAAGTGCTCTTTTCTGATTTTTTATGCGGAGAAGGGCTGCATCTGCTCCGGGTAAAAAAACTGTATTAGTCTGAACCATATGGTCGTACTGGCGGAATACCCATTTTTTGTCAGCAATTGTCGGAGAAGAGAGAAGTTTGAGAAGGCTGCTGTTATAGTCCTGCGGCAATGGTATCTCTTTGATGAGCAGAGGAGGTACAGCAGGTTCTGGCGGACGCGTTTCTCTTTCATATACCGGGCAGAGATTTACGATAGCATTGACCGGGATATCCACGACCCGTTTTCCACCGGATTTGACTATCAGATTCCCGCCTTTGATCACGCTACCTATTACTACAGCTTCCAGGTCCCATTTAGAGAACACTTGTTGAACTTCTTTTACTTTATCGTTTTTAGCCACGATCAGCATTCTTTCCTGGGATTCTGAAAGCATTATCTCGTAGGGAGTCATGCCTTTTTCCCGCTGGGGGACAAGGTCAAGGTCGATCTCGATACCAGAACCTGCATTTGCTGCCATTTCAGATGTAGAGCAGGTCAAACCTGCTGCGCCCATATCCTGGATTCCTATGATCAAGCTTTTTTCCATGATCTCAAGGCATGCTTCCAGGAGAAGTTTTTCCCGGAATGGGTCTCCCACCTGAACATTGGGGCGTTTTTCATCCAGGTCATCATTAAATTCGGCTGAAGCCATGGTGGCTCCATGAATACCGTCGCGGCCTGTTTTTGAGCCGACATATAACACTGCATTACCTTCGCCTTCAGCCCGGGCATAGAAAATTTTATCTTTTTTTGCAAGACCAAGACAGAAGGCATTGACGAGGGGATTTAGAGAATAACACTCATTGAAATATATTTCTCCACCTACCGTTGGAACTCCGATAGAGTTCCCGTATCCAGCAATGCCGCCTACAACTCCATCCATAATAGACCGATTTTTTGGCAGGGAGAGAGGCCCAAATCGAAGTGAATTTAGAGAAACAATAGGCCGGGCTCCCATGGTGAATATATCGCGCAAAATTCCTCCAACTCCGGTTGCTGCACCCTGGTAGGGTTCTATAAAAGAAGGGTGGTTATGTGATTCGATCTTAAAAACAGCTGCTAATCCGCCGCCGATATCGATAATTCCAGCATTTTCTCCGGGGCCTTGAATAACTTTTTTCCCGGTAACAGGTAGTTTTTTTAGATGAGGTTTAGAACTTTTATAACTGCAGTGTTCTGACCACATCAATGAAAAAATGCCGAGCTCGGTTAGATTTGGATGTTTGCCTATCAGCCGGACTATCAGTTCATATTCTTCAGATGTTAAGCCGTGGCCTGTTATTGTCTTTTCATCTAGCATGGCTTCTTTGCCTTGTTTAAATATTGAATTATTGATTCAAATATCACCCGGCCATCATCACTGCCAAGTATTGCTTCGGAAGCACGTTCTGGATGGGGCATCATGCCCAGAACATTGCCATTTTTATTAATAAGTCCGGCAATGCTTTTTGTTGATCCGTTGACGTTGGATTTTTTGCTCAGATTTCCGTTCGGTTCTGAATACCGGAAGACTATCTGATCTTGTTTATTCAAATCATTGAAGCCGTTATTGTTTATATAGTAATTCCCATCGAAGTGAGCAATAGGAATACTAAGTACTTGCCCGACATTTCCTGCTAAAGTGAATGGAGTATCAGTATTGTCTATACGGATATTAACGTGCTGGCAAAGGAACTTGAGGTTTTTATTTCTGAGCATTGCTCCGGGGAGAAGTCCTAATTCCAAAAGGATCTGGAAGCCATTGCATATACCGAGGACCAGGCCTCCATCTAATGCGAATTCGCGGACTTCCTTTATTAAGGGAGAAAACCGGGCTATAGCCCCTGATCTAAGATAATCACCATAAGAGAATCCTCCGGGGAAGATGATGCAATCTGAGTTCTTCAGATCATGATCTTTGTGCCAAAGAAATTCTGCTTCCTGATTAAAAACCTCTTTTACTACATAAAGAGTATCAGAATCACAGTTTGAACCTGGAAAAACAACCACTCCAAACTTCATTGTAGAGACCTCGCTGTTTGGATTAAGCTTAATCCATGATTTCAAAAGAGAATTTTTCAATAATGGGATTGGCAAGCACTTTATCTGCGATTTCAGGAATGATTTTTCCTGCCTTTTCCCGGGAGATTCCCTTTAGCTCAAGCTCAAATACCTTGCCCTGCCTGACTTCATCCACAAAATCATAACCAAGGGTATGCAGGGAGTCTTTTACTGTCTTTCCCTGGGGGTCTAAAATGCTGTCCTTAAAGGAAACTAGAACTCTAACTTTCATGAGAAAACACCTTATCGAAAATATAATCAATTTTATCCAAGTAAGGTTCCAGAGAAAAACAGTCTTCTATTTCTTTCTGGGTTAACTTTTTTGTTATATCTGAATCAGCTTTTAAAAGATCTATAAAATTGAGCTTTTTATCCCAGGCTTTAAGACTGTTTTTCTGAACAAGCTGATAAGCATCTTCCCTGGATAGGCCTTTTTGGGTAAGTGCCAGGAGTACTCTTTGTGAAAAGACCAGGCCGCGGGTGAGATTGATATTTTCTCTCATCCGCTCTGGTTTTACGTTCCAATTATCAATAATTTTGGTTGTTTCGGATAGGAGATAATCTGTAACAATGAAGGTATCTGGAAGGATTATCCTTTCAGCGGATGAGTGGGATATATCTCGCTCATGCCAGAGAGGTATGTTTTCCAGGGCTATTTGAAGGTTTCCCCTTGGGATTCGGGCCAGACCTGATATTCTTTCCGTACGCACCGGATTTTTTTTATGAGGCATGGCAGAAGACCCTTTTTGCCCCTTGGTAAATGATTCCTCTACTTCTAGGGTTTCGGTCTTTTGAAGATGCCTGATCTCTTGGGCGAATTTGTCCATAGATGCGCAAAGTAGAGCCAAAACATAAACAACCTCTGCATGCCGGTCACGCTGTAGAATTTGTGTGGAAGCTTTTGCTGGTTTAAGACCCAGCTTTTTTAGAGATTTCACCTCGACTTGTGGGTCAAGGTGAATATATGTTCCTACAGCTCCGGCAATTCGACCTACACTTATGTTATCCAGAGCTTGGTCGATTCGCTTGATGTGACGCTTGATTTCTTCATACCAAACTGCAATTTTAACACCAAAGGTTATTGGTTCTGCATGAACTCCATGTGTCCTGCCAACCATAACCGTCTTTTTGTACTTGAGCGCTTGTTCCTTTAGGACTGAATTAAGCAATACGGTATCTTTTCGTATTTTTTCAAGAGATTCTTTAATTAGTAGAGAAAGTGCGGTATCGACTACATCATATGAAGTAAGGCCCATATGGACAAAACGGGAGTCTTTTCCAATACTATCTGCTACAGATGTAAGAAATGCAATAACATCATGTTTTACGACTTTTTCGATTTCATCAATACGATTTACTGAAAAAGATGCCTTCTCCTTAATACGTTTTAGTGCTTCGGAAGGAATTTTTCCTAATTCGGTCCAAACCTCACAAACTGCTATTTCAACATCAAGCCATTTTTGAAACCTGTTTTTATCTTCCCAGATTGCACCCATTTCGGGACGAGTATATCTTTTTATCATGTAAAAAATCCTTTTTTTGGAATGATAAAAAATAATATCAACTTGCGTTTCATATGTCAATAAATGAGTAACTGAGTTCTCCCATTTTTTCTAGGCTTCTTAGCCTTAAGAAAGAATCAGGTTAGTTGATCCGAAAACACGCGGATTTTCCCCAGCTAGGAAAATCCGCTCGGATACAGTCTTCACTATCTTCTCCTTAAAGGAGAAGAACCATGCCCGCTCATCCTTGCTAACGGCTTTCTTAATCATCCTGAATCATTCATAAAAATTGCCGATGCCGTATTCAAAAAAACAATAACTTATTTTATCATCGGCACTTTTTACCCTCCGGGCGAGCCGATCTTGCCGCATCTTCTTTGTTGCAGCGGATTCGCGGTGAAATACCACAGCTTCATCCCCTGCGCCTCGTATCTGCGGCAACCTCGACTTGTGAATAATCCAGGCAAGTTAACCTGATTCTTTTTACCGCTTTTCCTGGAAAGAAGGTTGATACTTTTTCTATCTATCATGGTTTTGGAGATGCCTAAATTGAGAATGGTTCATCTCGACTTCTTGGATCCTAATTTTCGAGAATTCAAACTTTACTTTTTTAAAATAACTTTCTTGACAAAAAGTGCTGATTGGGCTAATATTGCTTTCGGATAAGGTGTGTTTTCCCTTTTTTTCCTATAGTATTCGTCTATTAAAATCTAGTTTTAATAGGATGATAGATAGTGCCAGCGTAGCTCAGTTGGTAGAGCAGCTGATTTGTAATCAGCGGGTCGGGGGTTCAAATCCTCTCGCTGGCTTTTTAAGAGTTATTTTAGCAATAAAAAAATCAACTTGAGGCCAATCGAAGCAAAAAGAACCCAATTATGAATAAAATTACGGTAGAACGAGGGCAGGTACCAAAGTGGACAAATGGGGCGGGCTGTAAACCCGCAGCGGTAACGCTTCGGAGGTTCGAATCCTTCCCTGCCCATTTGAAAGCGGGAATAGCTCAGTTGGTAGAGCATCGGCCTTCCAAGCCGTTTGTCGCGGGTTCGAGTCCCGTTTCCCGCTTTGATGATATTAGTGCTGCCCACGTAGCTCAGCCGGTAGAGCACGTCCTTGGTAAGGACGGGGTCACCAGTTCAACTCTGGTCGTGGGCTAAAAAATAAAAATTTAATAATCCTATAATAAAGAGGAGGTAAGTTAGATGGCTAAGCAAAAGTTTGAACGGACGAAACCGCATTTAAACATAGGGACGATAGGTCATGTTGATCATGGCAAGACGACCTTAACAGCAGCGATAACAAAGGTATTGAACAAGTCATCTGATGAGGTAGCATTTGTGGATTATGATCAGATAGACAATGCACCTGAGGAGAAGGAAAGGGGTTTAACGATCCAGATAGCCCATATAGAGTATGAGACAGCGAATCGTCATTATGCCCATATAGACTGTCCTGGACATGCGGACTACATAAAGAACATG
>Ga0114922_10000401_pt1 | contig 41529 bp, 42 predicted proteins | sample AartaG_FD_100975 | JGI IMG/M metagenome (GOLD analysis project Ga0114922, IMG submission 100975) | Deep subsurface microbial communities from Aarhus Bay to uncover new lineages of life (NeLLi) - Aarhus_00045 metaG | ecosystem: Environmental > Aquatic > Marine > Oceanic > Sediment | place... | reverse complement strand
TCAAGTAGTTCTTCTTCAAGTGCAAGTTCATGTATTCCCACCATCATTGAAGATATTGCTATCGAATCTTCATCAAGTAGCAGTAGTTCGTCAAGTTCGAGTAGCAGTAGTTCGTCATCTAGTTCATCTAGATCATCTAGTTCATCTTCCACTTCATCTAGTTCAAGTTCTGCAGTGGGCGGTACGATTACTTGGGGGCATCACACAGGAGTATTAGAAGATTATGATAGAGATTTTACAGATAATACAACTGGATGGGAGATAGGCGGAACACCTGGAAATGATAATGAATATATAGATGCTACATCATGTGATCAAGTTATTACATTTCAAGTTTGGCCTCTTGGAGCAGGAGAAGCGGAAATATTAATTGATGAATATGGAACAGGGTATGGTCCGGCACCAGTAATTCAATATAGGACTGCGACCACAGGGCTTGGAGTATTAGTAGCTTCATGGTCAACATATAACGGTACAAGTTTTACAAGTTTAGGATGGGTACAGATTAGATTGATTCATATATAAATAACGGAGGAGTATAATGGCTGTCTTTCAAGCTACGGCAACTGGGACCACTACTATAGCTAGTGCGACTTATGCGTTGCTTGATTCAATGACATTAACACCTGGCGCAGGTGATTATGTCTTAGCATTTACTACCTCTGCTGAATGTAGTTCTCAATCGAGAATATTCTATCAAGTTTTTGTAAATGGAGTTGCTGTTCCTCATACAGAGAGAGAACAATATCAAGAAAGTTCTATAGCTTCAAGAGTGCAAAATTCATCTATATATGCTTATCTTTCAGGAGTTGGCGCAGGGCAAGCAGTTGAAATTAGATGGAATAGAGATACTGCAGGAACAGCGACTTGTTATGAAAGAACATTAACATTACAGGAAGTCAGCTCTAGTGATTTAAGTCAGGCAAGTGCTGTCAATGATATAAGTACCGCAAGCACCACTGATGTATTAATGACAAATATGCAGATTACTCCAACTGCTGGTGCTGGCGATTATTTAGTTTACTTTTCTTCTTCTCTTTATGGTGGTTCTGGTGAACGTCCAACTTTTTCTATCTATGTAAATGGAGTACAACAAGCTCATACTGAACGTGAACAGTTTCAAGAGACTTCTATTCCTAATACCGAATTTATAATGGGTGTTGTTGCTGGCGTTGCTTGGACTACTGGCACAGTTGAAATTAGGTGGCGTGATGGTAATGGAACAGGAACTGTTAATGCTCATGAAAGAACTTTAGTAGTTCAAAAAGTTCCTGCTTATTATCAAGCAACTGCAACGGGTGATGCTTCAACTGCATCTGCTACATATGTTGCTATGACAGGAATGACAGTTACTGCTGGAGTAGCTGATGATTATGTAGCATTCTTCTCAACAAGCATTGAGAATGATACTGGAACTAACCTTGATATGCAAACTCGCCTTACTGATGCGGGTACGCCAATAGCTGCTTCTGAACGTAACACAGATCAAGATGCTTCTACTCCAGATACTTCATATCCTAATACTACACATGCTTATATAACTGGTGTGGGTTCTGCTGATGCAATTGCTACTCAATGGAATACTGCTGGTGGTACAGCTACAGTACATGAACGAACTCTTGTTTTAATTGCTGCTGAGGTGGCTAGTTCAAGTTCATCAAGTAGTTCATCAAGATCATCAAGTAGTAGTTCTTCAAGTTCAAGTTCAACTAGTTCAAGTTCAGCTGCACCAGGTACAGTTACTTGGGGGCATCATACTGGAGTTGAAGAAGATTTCGATGAGGATTTTTCTGGTAACTGGACTACAGATAATAATGTTACAATAAGTGGTTCTGGTGACTCAGAAATTTTAACCTTCGGTTGTCCTGCTGGTTCTACTGTTTCAGAAAAATGGTTATTGGGTATAATGCAAAATGCCCAAATAAAAATTGATAAATATATACCTGGTGATGATTGTGTAAATATTGCTTATAAAACTGCTTCTACTAAAGCAGGTTTAGATAGTATAGAATTTATTCCGTATGATGGATTAAGTTTTGTTAGTTTGGGTTGGGTTCAGATAGGAGTCACCTACGGTCTTACTATTGATAGTGAGGGTGGAGTTCTTGGTTCTGATAGTGCTCATGATGCTACTACATTTATCCATATTGGACCTACTGGTACTGATAGAATAGTTTTAATTGCTGTATCTTGGGAAGACAATACACTAGCAAGTTCTGTTGAATATTGTAGATTTGATGGAATAGATATGACTTCTGTTTCAGTCGTAGATGCAATAGTTGGTAGAACAAGCTCTATTCATTTATTTGCTTTATATGATGATGATCTTCCTGCGTTGGGAGGATTCTTTTTAGCTAAGGCACAAATTCAGGATTGGGGAGAAGCAACCGTACAACCTTTTCTTTCTGGTTTATCTTTGGCTGATATGCATCAACATCCACCACAAGTTACTTCAAGTATAGAACTAAGCAGACCGTCTGGAACTCAAACTTATGAGCATACAACTGTTTATGGTGGTATGGGGGGTCACAAACCTGAGAGTTTACATTTAGCAGTACATCACCTTCTTAATAGTGAAGGAACAGGTGATAGTCCTCCTAATGGTGCTTTATATATTGCACATAATGATGAGCAAGTAGAAGTACAAAATGAATCTCAGGCAGTTAGTACGGCTGGTATTACATATAGAATTTTTCAAGGCGATGGAACAGCTAATTTAACTCATACTCTTAGTAGTGTTTCAGCAATTCCAAGACATATAATTCTTTCAAGTGTTTGGGATGCTAATGATTGTACTGCTGTGTGTGTGGTCAATGATGTTACATTAGAATCAAGTTCAAGCAGTAGTAGTTCATCAAGAAGTTCATCATCAAGCTCTACTTCTTCTTGTGTAGATACTCGAATTGAAGATGTTACTATTCGATTTATATCTTCAAGTTCAAGTAGCAGTAGTTCATCTTCATCAAGTAGCAGTAGTTCATCTTCATCAAGTATATCGTCTAGTTCGTCATCTTCATCAAGCTCATCATCTAGATCTAGTTCATCGTCAAGCTCTAGTAGTTCGTCACGAAGTTCTAGTTCAAGTTCATCGTCAAGCTCTAGTAGTTCGTCACGAAGTTCTAGTTCAAGTTCATCGTCAAGTAGTAGTAGTTCATCTAGATCTAGTTCATCGTCAAGTAGCAGTAGTAGCAGTTCATCTAGTCGATCATCTAGTAGTAGTAGTTCTAGTTCGAGTTCGTCTTCTAGCAGATCATCTTCAAGTAGCTCAAGTAGCAGCAGTAGTAGATCATCTTCGAGTAGCTCTAGTTCATCTAGCAGATCATCATCTAGCAGCTCAAGCAGCAGTAGTAGTAGATCATCTTCGAGTAGCTCAAGTTCAAGCAGTTCGTCATCTTCAAGTAGATCATCTTCAAGTAGTAGCAGTAGTTCAAGCAGTAGATCATCTAGTAGTAGCTCAAGTTCAAGCAGTTTGTCATCTTCAAGTAGTAGCAGTAGTTCAAGCAGTAGATCATCTTCAAGTAGCAGTAGTTCAAGTTCATCGAGTTCGTCTAGTCGATCATCTTCTAGTTCATCTAGCAGTAGTAGCAGTCGATCATCTAGTAGTAGTAGTAGTTCAAGTTCATCTAGTAGATCATCTTCTAGTTCGTCAAGTAGTAGTAGCAGTCGATCATCTAGCAGTAGTTCAAGTTCAAGCAGATCATCATCAAGTTCTAGTTCATCATCTCGTAGTAGTAGCAGTTCAAGTTCAAGTTCATCATCTAGTAGATCATCATCTAGTTCAAGTAGTAGCAGCTCAAGTCGTTCTTCTTCAAGTTCTAGTAGTAGTTCTAGTTCATCATCTTCTTCAAGAAGTTCATCAAGTAGCAGTAGCAGTTCAAGCAGTAGATCGTCTAGTTCTTCTTCATCAAGCAGTTCAAGTAGTAGATCATCTTCTAGCAGTTCAAGCAGTTCGTCTTCTTCAAGAAGCTCATCTAGCAGTAGTAGCAGTTCAAGCAGTAGATCATCTTCTAGCAGCTCAAGCAGTAGCAGTAGTTCGTCTTCTTCAAGAAGCTCATCTAGCAGTAGTAGCAGTTCTAGTAGTAGATCATCGTCTTCAAGTTCAAGCAGTTCAAGCAGTTCGTCTTCTTCAAGAAGTTCATCTAGCAGTAGTAGCAGTTCTAGTAGTAGATCATCGTCTTCAAGTTCAAGCAGTTCAAGCAGTTCGTCTTCTTCAAGAAGTTCATCTAGTAGCTCATCATCAAGTTCAAGCAGATCAAGCAGCTCTAGTTCATCATCTTCTTCAAGAAGCTCATCTAGCAGTAGTAGCAGTAGTAGCTCAAGATCGTCATCTAGCTCAAGTAGTAGTTCAAGCAGTTCGTCTTCTTCAAGGAGTTCGTCAAGTAGCAGTAGCAGCTCTAGCAGCAGATCATCTAGTTCTTCTTCATCAAGTAGTAGTAGCAGTAGATCATCTTCTAGCAGCTCAAGCAGTTCATCAAGTAGATCATCTAGTAGCAGTTCATCTTCATCAAGCAGTTCTAGATCATCTTCATCAAGCAGTAGTAGTCGTTCAAGCAGTTCAAGTAGTTCGTCATCTTCAAGTAGTAGCAGTAGATCAAGTTCGAGTTCATCGTCTTCATCTAGATCAAGTAGTAGCAGTTCATCTAGTAGCTCATCTAGCAGAAGTTCATCTTCTAGTTCTAGTTCTAGCAGTTCGAGTTCATCTTCATCAAGTATAAGTAGTTCTTCTAGTAGTAGATCATCTTCATCAAGTAGTAGATCTAGCAGTAGTTTTAGCGGTTCATCGAGTTCAAGTTCAAGTAGCAGATCATCATCTTCATCAAGTAGATCGAGTTCAAGTTCTAGTTCATCAAGCAGTAGCAGTTCATCTTCTTCAAGGTCAAGTAGCAGCAGTTCATCATCTTCTAGCAGCTCATCATCTAGATCAAGTAGTAGTAGCTCGAGTTCATCACGTAGTTCGAGTTCATCTTCTAGTTCATCTAGATCGTCTAGCAGTTCAAGTAGTAGTAGCCGATCAAGTAGTTCATCATCTAGTAGTTCATCATCCTCATCACGAAGTTCAAGCAGCTCAAGCAGTAGTAGTCGATCATCGAGTTCAAGTAGCTCTTCATCTAGATCATCATCTAGTAGTAGTAGTTCATCAAGAAGTTCGAGTTCATCTTCATCCAGTTCTTCATCTAGATCAAGTAGTAGTAGCTCGAGTTCATCACGTAGTTCGAGTTCATCTTCTAGTTCATCTAGCAGATCATCTTCAAGTAGTAGTTCTAGTAGATCGTCTTCTAGTTCATCAAGTTCAAGCAGTTCATCTTCATCTAGCATATCATCTAGTAGCTCTAGTCGTAGTTCATCGTCAAGTTCGTCATCTAGCAGCTCTAGCAGTAGATCATCATCTAGTTCATCAAGTAGTTCTAGTCGATCATCATCTAGTTCATCAAGCAGTTCTTCTTCAAGGAGTTCATCTAGTTCAAGTAGAAGTTCTAGCTCCAGTTCATCATTTAGTGCTTCATCTAAATCAAGTAGTTCTAGTAGCAGCTCATCTAGAAGTTCATCAAGTAGCAGCTCATCTAGTCGATCATCATCTAGTTCAAGTAGTAGTAGTTCTAGCAGCAGATCATCTAGTTCAAGTTCATCATCGAGTTCATCGAGTCGATCTAGTTCAAGCAGCTCAAGTAGTAGTAGTTCATCAAGATCATCTTCTAGCAGCTCTTCTTCTAGTTCAAGTTCAAGATCATCTTCTAGCTCTAGTTCAAGTTCTAGTCGATCATCATCTAGCTCTAGTTCAAGTAGTAGTCGATCATCAAGTAGTAGCTCTAGCAGATCAAGTTCAAGTAGCAGCTCTAGCAGTAAATCTAGTAGTTCATCAAGTTCAAGTTCATCAGCTGCTGCTTTAATATGTGATTTTGAAAGAATAGAAGTCGATGATGAATTATGTTGCCCGTCATGTAGTTGGGTATACTATTCAACATCAATCAGCGTTTATCCACCAGAAGATTTACAGTACTTCTGGGAAGTATTTGATAATTCAAATGGTGAAGCTCTTGCTTGTAGTTGTGATAGTACATCAGATCAATTTATATATTCTTGGCCATATAAAGTAGACTATAGAATTAAACTAACAGTTATCACCCCAGGTGCAGATGTCTGTTCAATTGAAAAGATATTCTATGACGAAGATTGTTTTGAACCATGTCCACCTACTGGAGGTGGTGGTGGAGCACCTCCATATAGAGCTGATCCTGATCCTTCTCCTCCATGTAGTATTAGAATTAAGAAAGTATTCTTATCTGATATTGATGAATGGCGTGAACCAATACAAATGATAACCATAAAAAATGTTAAGTTAGAGTAACTTTCTTAGAACAAAATATAAAGAATTAACCGGTGTGAGGTATTTAACAATGTTAACTTTAGATGCAACAGCAGAAAAACTTTTAACATTTCAAGTTGAAATAGATGGGGTTGGGTGTGACGAATTGGGCGGATTTGTCCGTTTCATGCATGAAGGGATTGAATACGGTTTCCCGGCGTTAATTGAATCAGATAGAATCACAACAGTTATCTCTCCATTATCTGAAATATTCCCAACGTTAAGAAGCGGAACAATTGTTAATGCCCGACTTGATATTATTGCCGAGGATCGTATCTTTACACCTTGGGAAGATGAAATGAAAATATCCAAACCAATGACCATCACAGCCGAATTAGATGGAAGTAAAAGTAAAGTTTCCATTAAGGCAAGGGTTAGTGAGTCTAAGAAAGCACCAGCTGTAAAAGCAAAACCACAAAAAACTAAAAGACAACTTCTGGAAGAAAAGAAATCTATTTTAAAGCAATCATTAAAAAATCCGTCAGAAGAAGATATTTATAGATATATGGAAAAGGCAGGAACAAGAACTAAACATATTCAGGATTTAGTATATGAACAAGCAAGTCAAAATTCTAAAAATAGTTTTGAGGTCCTTAAAAACGTTGTTAAGTTATTAAAAAAGAAACGTCCTAAATAAGGAGGATTTATTGAGATTAAACTGGAGAATGAGACGCAGGTGGCAAATTTGTAGAATTTGTTTTGTAAAAGAATCTAAAAAAATGAAAGGAAAATATAGTAGGTAGAAGTACTAGGTCTTGTGAATAGGCCAAGGAGTTAGTTATGTCAATATTTAAATTATCGAAAGAAGCAAAAGAATACTGGTGTGCATTTGGGGTTAAGTGTCTTGAAAATTTAGCATCCGTTAAAGTATGGTTCTTTATACTACCATTTATTGTTTCTACAATTGTCTTGGCAGTTCTTGTTGGATGGCATCTTGAATTTATTAAAGATAGTTTGGAGGCTATTGTTGCTTCTGAACATCGAGATAAATTAGTACCAATTTTGTTACAGATGAAGATTGTGTCAGATATGTTTATAGCATGGTGTACATTTACTGTAAGTTTAGCTGGTACTATTATTGTAGTACGTGAAACATTTAAGGTTAAGAAATTAACTGCATTAAATGAGGAAGAGAAAAATAATACTGAAATCATTGAAAAAATGAAAGCGTAAGGAGAATATCATGGGACCAGAAACTATTCTGTATGGTCTTGGCGCAGTTGGAATTGCTGGGGCATTAGCTATATTCTTACCGAAGTTACTCGGCCGGTCGAAAAAAAGTAAATTGTTAGATACATTTAAGAAAGATGATTTACAAAAGAAACTGCAAGACGAGGTCATTGAAACATCAAAGGAGCAACAGGTGATAGCTGCTCAAATTAAGGCGTCAGAGCATGCATCTGAAGAAACCAAAGCAAAGGTTAAAGAGAAGCTACAAAAGGCAGCTGTAGAAATTCAAGAAACTTTGAAAAAGGACAATCTAGCAGCAATTGATGATCAGATTGATGAAGATTGGAAGGACCTGTAAAATGAAAAATCTAATTGCGATATTAATCATTGGAGTATTCTTAATCGCTTGTGCACCTCCACCGTTTAAACCATATAAACCAGAGGTGATTAAGTTTGACGAAACACCACCATATTCAGTCCAAGAAGAGTTAGACGCTCTTCCAAAACCAGGGCCTATTAAAAGGATGTATGTCAAAAAGGTTACTGATCAGTCATATGAAGTTGTTTCTGATAAAGCAGAGGCAACTCATGTAATGATGGCACCTGCTGAATACGCCAAGGTTGGTGCTGTGGTGAAATTAGCAGTCACATATAAAGGGGTGGCCCTTGATCAAGAGGCCTTAATTAATACCTATATAGATCAAATAAACGCGCTTAAAGAGTTATTAGCGATGGAGCAGAGAAAGTCTGAAGTGTATAGAGAACTTTGGATTAGTTCAGAAGATGCATACAGACGTGAGAAATGGGAACACGACTGGGACAACAGGATACATAAGACAGCACTATATGGAATCACTATTGGTTCAATAGTTGTACTCTTACTATTGTTATAAGGAGAATAAAGAAATGTTTAATCCATTTAGAAAACCGGAACCTCCACCGCCACCAATTTATAAGAGGCAACCAATTGCAACTGCTGCGGTTATTCTTACTCTTATTGGTATGTTTGTTCTTGGACCAGTTGGGGTTATTTACAACGGCATGAGCGAAGAGCTTAAAAAGAAGGTGGATAATAAGACTCTTCAATTAATGATTCAAAAAGATAGAGAAGCTTTACAAAGACAAGAAACTGCACTGAAAGAGAAAGGTGCAAAAGATGAAAAACAGGATGCAGCAATTATTGAGAATCAAAAGACTCTAATAATGATTAGACAAAGAGCTACTGTACTGGATGCTCCTAAGAGTGTTAAAGTGAAATCTAGCGGACAAATATCTAGCAGTCAAGTTAGAAACGACAAGCGAGTTTTAACACCTGAGCAATTTGAAAAAATTATGAAACTATCTCCAGAAGTTCGAGAGAAATACAAAAAGTACTTGGAAGCTAAAGGATACGATACTACGGGGTTATAATGGATATAACAACAATACTCACAGACATCTTTAATTCAGTACCATGGAAGGCATTATTTAGTATCTTCTTTGCAGCAATATGTCTTGCAGTATTGAAAAGATATTATGATAATTTATCATCTTACTTGATGTTTAGATCCAACAAAGATCTTGGAAAAAATGTCAAAGTAATGGTTAATGGTAAAGAAGGTTTTATTATTCAATCAACATGGAGATTCATCTATGTTAGACTCACAGAGTCAGGTAATGAGTTGATAATTCCCATAACAAAATGGACAAACCAAACATGGGAAATATATAAAAATGGAAAGCGAAGTAAATAGAAAGGGTTTAGATATGTATTTTGAAAAGATAAAAGAAATGCTAGAGCAGAACATGACAGAAAAAGGATTTAAACTTTGGAATGGAATAAATAAGATCCTACCGAATATATGGAGCAAACCAACTTCATCTACTGGAAAATATCACAGAAAAAACTCTGGAGAAGTTCCAAATATAGATGAGCATGTTTATCAAATGTTATATTCCACAGTTAAAATCTTAAGGATGTTTAATATCGAATTGAAAACTGAAAAATCAGATTCATTATTATTTGCAGTTGTTCTTCATGATTCATTAAAATATGGGAAAATGGGAACAAGAAAACATACAGATTATACCCATGATAAATTGGGTGCTGATATGATTTCTGAAAATAAAGGTACTTTCTCTAAAATAATGACAGAAGAAGAGTTCTTTAAAATGGAAGAAGCTGTCAGATTTCATTCAGGGCAATGGAGTACTGATGCAAAGAATAATGGGGATTTTTCTTTCAACAATTATAATCCTGAAACTATGTTCGTTCATATGTTAGATATGCTCAGCACAGCAGATTGTTTAAAAACAGATATTGAGTAAAGAGAGGGAATAGGATGGCAACAGTTTTAAGTTCTTATACAATTGTTCCTGAACTACAACATTGGTATAATCATTTTGTAGTCGAGAGTGCGATTGTAACTAAAGATAGAGTTCCGCCTCCTGTAGATATTCCCGAATTGTATTTATCAGAGGTTTCATTTATCAGTATGCTTTTTAATGATCACTATTGTCAAGATTCATATGAGTATAAATATAAATGTGAAACAAATGTCCTCTGCATTCCTCGAGTTGCTTATGACCGCATGATCGTATATCCCGGTTCATCCCAATATGTTAATATAGATTCAGTTGATGGAGATAACATCTTTGCGTTACAACCGGATGATTTTATTATGCTTGATGCTTTACTGAGTTATAGAAATTTAATATGTGATTCAACTGGAGTAGATACAGCATGTGGAGTTGATACTACTTCTTTCGATTTATTAGTAATTGATTCAACAGATGTGAGTTTTGTTTGTGATACTACTGGAACAGGTATATGTACACTGAAAGCAAGTTTAGGATCTTTAACCACAGAATTATCAAAGCTTATTTATTTATTTTTGGATTTGAAAGTGAACGGGAACTTCTCAAACTATAATAACACAAGTCTAATATCCACTGGCGGATTGTTACAGTCGTGCTATGAATCATACCTTATTGATCAGTACTATAAGTGTATGTCTTCTATGACTGTAATTTTCCAAGATTGTTAAGGAGATAGAATGGCGCGTACAATAGATGATTTTTGGAAGATATGGAATACAATTATAGGTGAGGATGAGGGTCTTACGGAAGCTCTTGTTGCTATTGCCAAATCTGAAAGGTCAACTTCAAACCGTCTATTTTCCACAATCATTGATCAGATAGGGCATAACTCTCCAGACTATCAAAGAATAAGAGGTATGTTAAGAGATTGGAATGCTTCCCATAGAACTATAGCAACGTTTCAACAAAACATTTCAGATATATATGAAATGCCAAACGATCAGATGGATGATCTATTTCAGAGTTTTGGTTATAATTATTCTGCAAGTTTAAAGAATCCAATCAATAATGAAGCAATATTACCAAAGATTAATTTCTTTTTAGACCTCGTTAATTTATATAAGATAAAGGGAACACCACAAGCGTTGGTTGATGTATTACAATATTACGGAATTGGTGAATTGGATATTTATGAATTTGATCTTTTGTTTGATGACCGTGCAAATAAAGATCATAGTGATTTAATGTTTAAAGGAATAATTGCAGCAGGAACAACTGGTGATACATCTCCTTTATATTTACCTTATCAACTTTTAACGCAGGGAGACCCACATTGGTTCTATAAAGAGAATCAGATCAGACAATTATTCACCACTAACAAAATTAACTTTCCATCACGATCTCCATATTTTGCTGTTAAACCATTGTTTGATGAGAAAGGACTTGAAGGCGGATTATCAATTCTTGTTCGAACTATTCAAGATCAATATCAGGCATGGTCCGAAGATGGTATTGAACCGGAAAAGAACGCAATCTGTACGGTTACTGGTGATCAAATATCTATCCTAGAATTATACTTAGCAACAATATACACATTCAATAAGGATTATAGTGTCGGAACTCCGGGAAAAAGTTTTGTTTGTTATGATGGCACAAGTACTGATTCAGTTGAAATTCTTGATATATATGACTCATTAACAGGAAAACCGGATCCATGGACTAGATCAAGTCATCTTGTTCAACTGTCTGATTATTATGATGAATTTACTAGAGTAACACCAAGAAACTTTCTACAAAACCACAGTGATGCAGGAACTGTTCTACAATTAATTAACCCAACATTTAAAAGTAATCTGGATGGTTTAGGGTTAACAAACTTTGTTGTGTTTGGAAGTTTGCTGGCAGACTTAGGAGAATGGTTAAGAGCAAATGTTAGTTTTGGTTTTATAAATATAGCTTATATTATGTTTGGTATTGATTCTCTATTTTTCCAATTTAGAGATATTATTGAGTTTTTTAAACCTTATCGAGCTCGATTAATTCCTCTTGAAATGTTGGAGTTTTCAAGGAGATTATTCAATAGTATCATAGTTGAAGACGTTGGTCCTGGTGAAACTATAACTGATGTTGAAAAATATATCTATGATTTCATGACAGGTATGGCGTGTGGCGAACCATGTTGTGCTGATGATTCAACTGCTCTATGTTCGTTAAATCCAAGGGAATTTTACGATTGTGGTTCATGGCATGATGTTGGTTCTGTATCAGATGATTGTAGACCTTTAGAAATTGATTTCGGACAAGACTTTACCGATCACTTAAATTGTATTCCTGCTGATTTAGATAGTACAGCAATTGTAACTAGTTTTTCTTTAAGCGATACTACTTCAGTATATTATCTTGATACTACTTCCGGGGATACCCTTGTCGAACCTGCTGATTATTATCAATCAGGTGGTTTCGCAGATTTCGATGGAGGCGGTACACTTGACTGCACTAATAGTTTTGATTTGCTAAATATTGAAGTACAGGATATCCAAGATTTTCTCCTGCAACAAAATGGCGATTACCTCCTGCAACAAAATGGCGGCAGAATTAAACTTAATCTGGCGGCATAACCTTCCGAGTTTCTAACCCAAGAAAATAGTTAGAAACCAATGACTTATCCCGAGTCGTCTCACTATCTTTTTAGAACAAAAATATAAATCCCAATATAAATAAGCATTTGGAGGTAGTGATTAATATGTCACAATTTAAAGCAGAAATAATGAAATTGGCAGAAACAACAGCTTTAACGAACAAAGAGATTGCGAAAGTAGTTGGGTGTACTGAAAAAACAGTTCTTAGATATGCAGGTTCATATATTCGTAGAACTAAAGCAAAAACCGATTTTGATGAGACAGCATGGCAGGTTCAAAAGACTGTGCTGTTGCCTGACATTCATCATCCTCATTGTGATGGTAGAACTATGGATGTTTTAAATGAATTTATTTTTGATTATGATCCAGATGAATTAGTTTATATGGGAGACCAAATGTCATTGGATTGTATTTCATTTTGGAATAAAAACAGACCTCTATTAAAAGAGGGGCAAAGACTATTAAAAGATTATAATAATTTTAATAATGATATATTAAAAGTTCATGAAAATATAACCAGAACTGATATTCGAAGAACATTCATTATGGGTAATCATGAGAATCGAGTACAAACATATATTGAGGAAAATCCTGAACTTGAAGGATTTTTAGATATTGATAATCATTTACAATTACAAGAAAGAGGATATAAAGTAATTCCTTTCAATGGGATGCATAGGGTTGGAAAGTTGATGGTTATTCATGGACGATATTGGGGTATGTATCACGCCAAAAAACACGCAGAAGAATTTGAAGGAAATGTGGCATATGCTCATGTTCATAATCCACAGATGTTTACAAAGATTTCTCCTGTTGATTCAAAAGGTTATCATATGGCAACATCTTTGCCTTGTCTCTGTAATATTGAACCTGATTACAAGAAAAATGCTCCGACACATTGGGTGAATGGATTTGGTATAGTAGAGCATCTCCCGGCAACAGGTTTCTTTAATCTTTATACCATGATCATCATTGAAGGTTCATTTATGTTCAATGGGAAATACTACGGGAAAAATATCTAGGCAAAAAAAGAGTGGGAGTCATCCCTACTGGGGTAGGGTCCGGAGATGACCTCTCCGGATACCCCCACCAGCATGGGCCCACTCTTCCCTGATTAGATAAAGCTAATCAAGTATGATACAAGGATAGCGGTTGCTACCATTGCAATTTTGAACTTCAAACTCATTCGTTCCCGAATTTTGATATTCGGGGGCAGGTAAGGTTTTCTCATATTTGCCTCCATGACGTCAGCCGATAGTTTGAAAAGTTATCATGTAGATCAGATAGAACTTCACAATCATATTGAATATCGACTGACCCATTCAATGCGACAGCGTCCCCACCACCAATGACTGCACCGGTAATTGTTTTAGTCCCACCACCTGAGAAGGTAATGTTTCCACTCACAATTATAATTCCGGTCCACCCAAGACTACCTGCAAGTTCAATATTCCCATCAACGAAGAGAATACCGTGACCCACAAGGTTGGTAGCCTTTGCGTTTCCTGAAATGTAAACAACACCTGGATTTGCCGAAGAAGTTCCAGATTCAATTGGACCTTCATCAATGTTGTTACTACCAACTATTTCAATGGTAGCTCTTTTCAGGATCAAGGGTTTGATCAGTGGAATAGGATACATCCCACCTGATGCTGTAATCAATGGAGTATCCCCAAGATCACCACCGTATTCAATGATGCCACCTTCAACGTCATACATAATATCCGCGACGTCACCGCAGCTTGAACCCGATTTGTGTTCTCCGAGAATACTTCCACTGACACCATTACCATTAACGTTGGTATGAACTCGCAACGCGGCATCTGGCATCATAAAGATAGGACTGTAGATGTAAGTTGCCCTTATTGCTGAATCGCCACCCTTTGGATGAGTGCCGTGACTTTCAGTAATGATAAGGGGAGGACCAGTTGTGAAGTTAACCTCATTTAAATAATCACCATCCTGATCCCCATACCTCAAAACTTTAGAATTCCCATCGACTGGATCGATTTTAGTTTGAGGTTTTACTTCAAAGATGAAGCTGGTATCATTCGGTAATCCTCCTGTACCAGTCCCGATGAAATCAATATTACCCCATTCACTTTCTGGGTAATTGGTTTCGTGGTTTGCCCATAATGGTGAAACTGCTATACCACTCTCAGCGGCATAGAAGTTCATCTTCATTATTACGAAGTTACCGGAAATCTGCAACTCAGTGACTGCTGTTCTAATGGATGTAGTCCCGATAAGGGTTAGAACACAAAGAATACAAAGAGCCACAACAATTGCATACCCGTTCTGACTTTTAAGAATTCTCATTTAACACCTCCATGTCTGGCGGTTCAGAGATTTCCGCCATCTCTAAAATTCTAACTTCTGATAATGTCGGATTGTTTATCTCACTCTGTAATGCACCAGACATACATATGAGACCGGTCATGAATAATACTAGGAAAAGAATACAATTCATTTTCCTTTTAAGATTATTTAAATTTTTCATTTGACACCTCCAAAGTGTAATGGTTAATGTAAAAATCTCCTATGGGACATAGTCAACTACCCTATGCCCCATCAGCGATATTTACTTTTCTGGTGAACCGTTTAGATCGATTCTTGCCACCGGCGGGTTTTTCGAGATTTTCTCTTTCCAGAAAATCTGAATCTGCTCGCCCAATTTCGGGTTGGCTATGATGATTGATTTCTGCCCATTTCCATCATTGATCGTCGGGAAGTAAATCACCGACTCAGGAGTTTGGGCCTGATACGTATGACCCATATGGATTTGACTTGGACTCAAACCCGGAAGGAAATCCGGAAGTCTGACAACCTTGAATGAACCGAAATCCATTGACTCAAGGGTTTCATTAACTTCCCGAGTGGTCTCATTCAATGCGCCGGTGTAACGATGGCAGATTGAACATTCACCCTTTGACATCTTATCAGATTGAATAGGCAACGCATGAGTTGCCGCACACTTGTCACAATACATAAGAATACTAGTCATACAACACCTCCCACTTCCCGTAAGCGTTTCGGACAGACCTTATCCGTTTAAGGGAAAATGATTTGTCCCTTATCATTATAATCCCTTCATCCTGATTTTTTGATCTCCAGTCATAATCAAGAATGTTAAGATTATTGTAAACTTCTTCATCGGAGGTCCACCCTGAATCCAGTTTTAGGTTTGTCCATGCTTCTAATTCTCTGTTATTCAAGTCAACAATTACACTAGTGAGCACGGAGTCTTCTGCCTTTACTGAAGTTTTCATGAACTTGTAAGCACCGAGTGAGATCATGATCCCTAAAATTGTGAGGACAGCAATGATCTCAATCAGAGTGAACCCCTTTTGGTTTCTCAAATTACCTCCTGTTCAACCTCCTCAGAATTTACAGATGTTTGGACTGATTTGGTTTCGCTGTCATCCTCATATACCTGATGATAATTGATGGTTATCCATCCATAACGACCCAATGCCAAGACTATATTTTCAATTGAAGTTTTGACTTCGAGTTTTTCATGTTCCCGAATTTCTTCGGTTTCTGCTTTTTGAACTTTGATATAATAATATTTTGACTCTGCCATTTGACACCTCCAAGTGTTATGGTTAATTGCTCAAGAATGGTTCCTACTGGTCATTAATATATATAGTGGAACATAATATATATGGAGGATTTTTATGACTTTATGCAAGTGTGGATGTGACAAAGAAATAGAAGTTAAATCATGGCATAAAACTCGTGGCATTCCGTTATATATAAAAGGACATTATTGGAAAGGAAAGAAACGTCCAGATATTATAGAAAAAATTAAGAAAAGCAGTACTGGTAGAACCTGTCATTGGAAAGGAAAGAAACGTCCAGAGCATAGTAAAAAGATTTCTGGAATTAACCATCATTATTATGGGAAGAAAAATCCCACTCTCAGTAAATTTTTAACAGGTAGAAAAAGACTTGATATACTGGGAGATAAACATCCAAATTGGAAAGGGGGAACTTCTTATGAACCTTATTGTGAGCAATGGTTAGATAAAGAGTATAAAGAATCTATAAAAGAAAGAGATGGTTATATATGTTTAAATCCTGAGTGTAATAAAACTAGAAATACTCTTTGTGTTCATCATATTAATTATATTAAAAAAGATTGTAGTCCTTTTAATTTAATAACGGTTTGCGGTTCTTGTAATACAAAAGCTAATAAAGATAGAGAATGGCATAAGTCGTGGTATCAAACTATAATATATAATCGTTATTTTAGAGAAGTTTGACTTATTTATTAGAACATAAATATATAGGTATTTATATGCGTAATTCACCAACAGACTTTAAACTAAAATCTATGAGATCTTAGTCTGTGATCTGTAAAAGGAGATGTAAAAATGACTTATAAAGATCAATTCGTAGCTGAAGTAAAATCAAATGGACGAATCCTCAGAGTTAAAGATGGAAGCGTCTACCTACCTTTTGGAAGCGAGTACACCATTCTACTAAAAAATCTAAACTCAAAAAGAGCATCCGTGAACATTTCGATTGATGGGGAAGATGTTTTAGATAACAGTAGTCTAATCCTTGACGCAAACACATCAACTGAAATAGAAGGATTTCTTCGTGGAAATGTTGCACGTAATCGTTTTCGATTTATTAACAAAACGAAAGAGATTAGTGAGCATAGAGGCGATAAAGTAGATGATGGATTAGTTAGAATAGAATTTGCTTTTGAAAAACCGAGACCTGAACCTCAAATTAAGAAGGTTATTGAGGAAGTTCATCATCACTATCATAATAGTCCATTCACATATACTTATCATAGCAGTCCTGACTGGAGTCATAATGATACACTTTATAGTTCATCATCTGGCGGTAAGGATGTAGATGATGGAACGCCTGTGGCAATGGCTGCTTCTGGACCGCCTGTAAGTAGAAACGTTGTGGATTTAAGCAGTAATGTTACAATGGATTCTCTTGGAGTAGAAAATATTTCTAATATCCCAAATGCGGATGAGGGAATAACTGTAAAAGGATCTGAATGTAACCAACAGTTTAATTATGCTTCTATTGGCGAATTAGAAGAACTTGCTACTATTGTAATTCAGTTAAAAGGACTTGCTGAATCAGGTAATAAGGTTTCACAACCGGTAACGGTTGAAAGAAAACTGACTTGTTCCTCTTGTGGAGTCAAGTCAAAATCATCATTCAAGTTCTGCCCCAACTGTGGGACATTCCTAGAATAATAGAACAAAAAACGTATGGGTGCCTATATAAGTCTGAGAGGGGACTGGCTACTTGAGTAACGATAAATAAATAGCTCGTTGCTCCCCAGTCCCCTCTCTTTTCCGTTATTTCTTTTTGAAGATAGTAAATAGTTCTAAACCCGCTGAACAATAAGAACAAAATATAAAGTAAAACGTCACTAGTGTGGAAGGACTAAACCATGACAAAAAAAGAAATTTCGACAAGAGAGTATATTATAAAAGATTTTTACGGAGATAAATGCTTGGGAGATGCAGTTCGTGATGGTGTTTCCAGAGAAGCTAAAAAACCTCAAGGGTTTGTAGAAATCTATGACGTTGAGAAAGATGGAGAGAAAAAACTTATCGGTCGTCATAACTTAGTTTTATATCAAGGTCGGGAATGGCTGATACAACGTATGGTCATGTTTGATAATCCAGCTGTAACATCTACAAAAGATGAATGGATTAATTGGTTTGGTCTTGGTGACGGTGGTGTTCTGCCTGCGGATCCAATAGATCCTATACCACCTGTTCTTACAGATACTGAGTTATATTCGCAGATAATGATCAATGCTTTAGACGCTTCAAGTGCGGACTATTGGACTGTATCAGACGCCGACCACCCCGATATAGGATACTACAAGCATCCTCTTGATGATGTAGAATTTGAGCAGGATGCTTTAAATGATGATAATTGGTTAGTTACAAAGATAACTGTTACGATTGGGATTGATGATGCTAATGGTAGTATATTAAGTGAAGCTGGGTTATTTACAGCAGAATCAGATTCTGGAGGATATGGTGTGGATGGTAGTGCAAACTTCACCTTATTTGCCAGAACAACTTTCCCATCAATTGTTAAAACAAGCGATAGACGCTTAATATTCAGGTGGTACTTGTATGTATAAGGGTTTTAAACCTGGAGAAAGGATGCTAGAATCTTAGAGACTAAAAAACGACAATAGAGAATTTTACATCACAGGAGGAAAATAGATATGGCACAAAACGTATCTCCGGGTGTATACACTAAAATTATCGACCTTTCACAATTCGTACAGGCGGTACCATCAACAATTGGTTTCCTTTGTGCACTAACAGAGAAAGGAGAAGATAACACCCTAAAATTCATTGGCGGTAGAGCTGATTATATCGCCGAGTTCGGGGAACCGAACATCACAACGTATGGAAAGAATTACGGTCAAGGCCCTTATTCCGCATATAATTATTTAGGAGAATCAGGAGCTCTTTATTTTATGAGATGCCTTCCAGATGATGCATCATACTCCAATATGAGAATAGATGCGTCATTCGGAGCTGCAGATACCACATCAAGTATAACGATTACTTTCGTTGATAGTTTAAATACTGAAACCGAAATTAAGACTAATTTATCTTTAGCTGCTGTTCCACCAACATATCCGGTTTGTTTCTTATATCCAATCGGAAGAGGACAATGGTATAACAGCATCGGTGTCAGAATTACCGAAGTCGCTAACCCAACTCTTTGGGATCAATACATTATAGATATTTATGAGAGACAATCTGATGGTGAAGACGAAATTATTGAATCATTTGAAATTTCGTTTGATCCTACCGCTAGAGATGGCGCAGGTGATTCTCTTTGGATTGTTGATGTATTGAATACATACTCAAGCGTTCTTAGAGCTGATATGGAACTGGTTAGTGGAGAGTACAGTTCAGGATATAATGCTGTTGTTAAAGTATATGATAAAAATATTGGTACTGTTGTTACAGTTACAACTGGTGGAGCTGCAACAATCACAGATAGTAAACAAGACTTTTCAGATTGGGATACATTACCAGAAGTTGGTAATGCTAATTATTCTATTTCTGCCAAAGATGCAAAAGGTGTTGAAATTTGGGGTTGGATGGGAGCATCCAGTGGAATAGATGGTGAAACAGTTAATGTATTTAATGAAAGAGCATTAGGTACTGCAAGCCAAACCTGGAATGGAAATACAACAGACTTTGATCCTACTTCTGAAATTGAATATAGGATTAAAGCTAATATCAGTACATTTGCAGAACCGTTTGTTTCAGCTGAACCAGTTCCTCTAAGAAAAGGTAGCGACGGATCTCTATTAACCGCAACAGGTGATATTGATACTGCCGAAGCTACTCAACTATTAGCTCAAGGATATGCTGGTTTGATTGATGACGCTGTATTAGATACTGAAAATATTTATTACTCAATGATCTTTGATTCAGGTTATCCAAGCGATGTTAAGACGCAGATTAGCACACTTGCTCAAACAAGACGTGACTCTGTTGGTATTCTTGATAATGGTGATAACCCATCAGTTACTACATCATTAGCAAAAAGAAGTAATGTTCATACATTCAATACTTACTTCTTAGCACTTTATGAATCATATAATAAAGTGTATGACATATTTACAGGACAAGATGTATGGTTCTCACCAGTTTATCATATGTCTTATATCCTACCAAGAAATGATAATATCGCAGAGATTTGGTTCGCAGCAGCTGGTTACAATAGAGCTGCAATCGACTCAATCAAAGACCTGAGATTTAATCCACGTCTTGGAGAAAGAGATCAGATGTATCTCAAACAACTAAACCCAATTGTGAAGTTCAATCCTGGTTATGTTGTTTGGGGGCAGTTAACAACACAGGCAAGACCAAGTGCTCTACAAGATCTAAATATTGTTAGACTTATTCTATATGTTAAGAGAGCATTTGAGGATTTCTGTAGATTCTTTATATTTGAACAAAATGATGAAATTACCTGGTCACAAGTTGCCACAAACTTAATTGAGTTCTTAGAAATCATTAAGAGTAAACGCGGTCTATATAGCTACTCAGTTGATGTTGGTGCAACAGACTATGAAAGAAAAACAAAGAGATTCCATGTTAATGTAACTCTAGAACCAACTAGAGTTGTAGAACAGATTGAGTTAAATTTCTTCATTAAGTAAGCAAAAAAAGAAGGTGGTCTGGTTGAAATATACCAGATCACCTTCCTTCCGTCGTTAGGGCGCTAAAGGCATACCCAATGGCACAACCGATAGAGAATGTTTCATTGACCCGTCAAATAGCTTGGTCGTATAAACATTATAGATAAGAACATTCTTTCCCTTATCATAACTCCTTGAAATTCTCATGTTTTTGGTTCCGATTGATTTCCGAAAGTGAGCAATATCATGATTTGTCTTTTTATTGATAAGCTGCTTTCCATCTTTATCAACAGGAATTTTTCCAGTTAACCGACAAGCAATTGATACATTGCTTGGGTCCGACCATTGAATCCCGGTTCCAATTATGTGTGCTACATAAATGCTGACAAACGGATTTTCAGGATCATCAATTCTTAGAGTTTCCAGATCATAGTCGTTTGGACCGATCCTATCAATAGCTTCAAACCGATCAATTCTAACTGCCTTTACACCAGCGAAAGCGATGATTGGGAGCAAGAAAGAAATAATGACGGCTGCGATAATGTATTTTCTCATGTTGCAGGTTCCTCCTTATCTTTTTTAGGTTTGGGATTATATTCTAGATCCCATAAGTGTATTCCATAGAAACAACATATATGAGTTGCAATCCAAAAAATAGCTAACCACCACCATCCCAAAGCAACGCACGTGAGAAGGTTGAAAGTGTACATAACAACCAATGGTTTCATGGGTCTGATTTTAGCTTTTGCAAGTGCAAGACATATAAAGACGAACATCACGAAACCGGACCAAAACATATAAATATTTTCGGCCCATTCTTGATCGAAGTAACCACCGAGGAACGCAAGAATGACACAGCAAATTAGAACGGCGACGGTTATGTAATTGGGTTTGGTTAACGGTACCGACTCTTTCTTCATAGCAACACCCTCCCTTTAGAGTTCTAGTGGACATTTGTCCTTTTGTTTATGTAACATTTTTCTGAACCTTTTAAATGGCAACGATTTATTCCAGACCTGTTCGATATCTTTTTTTCTTAGACTCACTCCCCATTGTGATTTTTCTGCAAAACTACATGGCATAAAGATCATATTAGGAGTGATATATCCTGACATCCTGGCGCCTTCGCACGTATCAATTGATAACTTTTGAAGTTCGGTAGGGGTGCTCTTTTTCAAAACGTGATTACAAAGGCAAGAGTCCATTCCAACTTTAAACTTTGCTTTGGAGTTGAAAATAAGACTTGAGAAGATACCAAATTGATATTCAGTTGGTCTCATGCCAATTAAGTTTTTTCCTGCTCCTGCTGGTTTAAATAGAAGAAATATCACAGCATTGAGTCTATCAATATCAACCAGAGTTTTCTTTCCAGTTGAATTGGCTTGCCATGGATTACTACCATATAATATCTTGACAGCTTCGTCAAATGATGGTTGTGAGAAGATCATATGAATGTTGGTTTTAACTCCTGCATCCATAAATCGTTTGAGAGCTTCATATGTAACTGGAGTTCGATATTCGCTCACAGCTACTGCACCACACATTTTCGAGATTTCAATTTGATCATCTGTTAAATCAATCCCACTTGTCGTATAGTTTGGAACGACATTATTGTTTCGGGCATATTCAATGATCTCTTTGAAGTTCTCGTGTTTATTGGGATCACCTCTACCTCCCAATGCGACTTGGTTTGTATGATGCTTTACTTGATCAATGATCCATTTGAAGTCTTCTAATTTCATATTCGGTTTGTTTTCATGACCTTGATAACAAAATGGACAGTTGTTTACACAAGTCCCCATTATACCAATGTCTAATAATGAGGGAAGCTGTAGTGAGAATGGATCTGGTTTCCCATTTGCTCCCCTCATCATTTCAACGCCAGTTGACGGATCAAAGAAGATTTCGTAGTCATCATTGATAAAGCACTTAATCTTTCTTTTTGGCCTCTGCGTCATCTTCACTCCCTTTTTCAATTGTTTCTTTAGTACCGACTCCCTCCATAACCATCCTGAGTTCCCATCGTCGCCAATATCCAAATCGGTGAATAACACGATTGGCGATAATGATTGCAGCAAAGATGAATACAAATGATTTGTGTAAAACTAAAATTCCCACCAGGATGATAATCCCGGTAACGATTGAGGTGGTCTCTTTATCGGTGTCTCTGTCCACCCAGTTGTTAATCTTGACTAAAATACTAAGAGCTTTTTTGAGAATTTTTTTCATCATAATGCGACTCCTTCTTCGGATTTTTCCTCCGGTTTTGGTTCATCAGTTTCGATCTCGGGAGGGTCTTTCTCGGTATCTTTTTCGAGTTTTTCATTATCTTCCCCTTCCTCTTTAGTCAATTTTTCTGCCGTTTCTGCCAAAATTTCCTTTGCCTTATTGATTGCTTCTTGAATCTCGGGTTTAACATCTTCAATTACCTCTTTGATTTCATCGACAATTTCAGTTGACTCCTCTGTAACATCAACTTCTTTATCATCATCGTCATCAAAAAATAAATTGTATCCGAAAAACAACGCTATAACAATTGGCATCAGACCTATGCTACTACTTGTTCGCCTTCCCACATGATACCCCCTCTTTTTGAGTTAGTAGTTAAAATAAGAATCCCTTTTTATATTACTTATTAATATATATAGTTTTAAGATCTTTTACTTGTAGTTTCTAAGAACAAAATATAAAATGAGGTTGTGGTATTTATGGGAAAAAAATATATTGAACCAATAGACTTTGGATCAGAGTCTTTATTTCCTATTGATTCCTTCCCGGAAGTACCAAAACGGAAAAAGAAAAGACAAATAATACGATCAATTCATCCTGAGAATAAACTTGAAAATATACCAAGAAGAGTAATGATTGATCTAGATGGAACCATTCACAAATATTCGAAAGGATATGATGATGGTACTATCTATGACGATCCATTTGCAGATTCGAGAAAAGTTATTGAATGGTTAAAAAGATTAGGTTACGAAATAGTTATTTTTACCACTCGTGCGTCACAAAGAAATGCTGTCGAACAAGGCGGCGATCACAAAAAAGAGATCCAAAAAGTAGGAAAGTGGTTGAACAAGCACGGGATTCATTTTGACAGAATTACAGCAGAAAAATTAGCAGCAGATTTTTATATTGATGATAAAGCGATTCATATACAGAATGGGAATTGGGCTGCAGTTCTCAAAGTTATCAAAAAACGAATTAACTATAAAGTTGCTGAAGCAACGCGGAGGTCATAAAAAATGAAAAGTTCATTTTCGGAAGTACAGTCTAATTTTTATACCCGAAAACTAGGCGGAACATCTATTGGAGTTGCTGATCCTTATGTAACTGGATATCACTTTATTTGGTTTGATAAGATTCCTAATTTACTACCACAAGCTATCCAGTTAAACAATGCTGGTATTGATGGTGGAAGCGGTATTCAAAATGAAGACGAAATAAAGAAAGTATTAGCAGCATCATGCCTTTCTGTTACACCACCAGGCGGAACTCTAAATAAGGTTGAGTATACTGGATTGGGTGGAGTAAAATGGGCAGTACCTGGTAACATTGATTATGGGAATACAGTATCTGTAAAATTCTTTGAATTTAATAAGACTCCAATCCTAGATGTTATGCATGGATGGGTTAAATTAATCAGAGATTATAGAACTGGTGTATCTTCTCCAGATCTAGAAGATGGTGCAGAAGGTGCTGGTTATTCAAAGAGAACATATGCCGGTCTAATGTACTACTGGACTACAGCTCCTGATGGTGTTACAATTGAATATTATGCATGCTATGATGGTATGTTTCCAGCAAAAGATCCACAGGATTTATTTACAAGTGATGTAGAAACTGTTGGAAGACTGGATGTTGAAATTGAGTTTAACGTCGATTATGCTTGGCATGAACCTTGGGTTTATAATAAGTGTAAAGGATTCGCTCAAGGTATATTCAAGGGTAGTAAGAGCGCAGTTCTAGCGTATAATACATAAGGATTATAATATGATAAACCTTAAATTGGTTGCCCATTTGATGGTTCATGATTCTGATCTTAGTAGATCAGCTAAATTACAGTTGGTTAACTTTTTGAAAGAAGCAACTGAACCTCAGATTAAGTTATTCATAGTAGAGGGAAAGGTTGGTAATGTTTCACCTGAGCAGGAACTGGAGTTAGATTCTATATTAGAAGTCGCTCCAGTTGCTGCCTACTATGCTAGCGGAGTTGTATGGGGTGCGGCAATTGGGTTAGCTACAAAAGCATTTACTAAATACTTTGGAGAAGCAGCTAAAGCATGTGCTGAAAAGACAGGTAAAGAAAAGAAACTCTGTATGAAAGTTTATACAATGCGAGCATATCAACAAAAAATCACTGTCCTTAAAACGGAAGCTGGAAAATGTAATCAAACTGCTGATCCGAAAAAATGTCGAGAAAAATTTATTAAAAATATAAAAGTTGTTGAAAAACAATTGATAAAGTTAAGATCAAAAATGTTTTAACAAGGAGCCAAAAATGAGAAGAGACTTAGAACTAAGATTATTTGCTGCTGAGTCTGTTAGAGATTCCAAAATGACAAAAGCGGCAAAACTCCAACTCATGAATTTCATCGAACATGATGCGACTGATGCACAGATAAAAGCTCTTATCATGGATGGAAAAGTAACACAGTTGGATGAGTTAGCAGAGCAAATTGTCCATGATAGATGGACTGCTTTAACATTATAAATAGAAGTATTAAATAGATCCGAAAGGAAAGGAGATCAAACAATGCCATTTACAGGATTTAACATTACGTACCCGGAGTACGAGGTAATAACACCTCAAACAAAACACACATTCACATTAAGAAGTTTGAATGTTCAAGAAGAAGAAAAGCTAAAAGGGAGTATGATTTCTCCACAAAAAATCGCGGAACATTTAAATCAATGTCTGTTCGAATCTATAGTCAAAAAACCCGATATAATTAAAAATCTTGATACATTCCTAAAAAATGTAACATTAAAAGATAGGGATGCTTTGTTATATGGTTTATATCATATTACATATGAAGAGATTAGAAACTATGAACTCAAATGTGGAGGTTGTTCTAAACAATATCCAGTAACAGTTAAAGCATCAGATACATTTAATTATAAACCGTATCCTCGAAATGATATTTTAAAAGCAAGAGTAAGAGTTGACTTACCAGCATCCAAGGGTGTGTCCGCTATGATTAAGCAACCGACCTTGTTTGATGAAGTTGCAAGTATGAAGTCATTGAGTTCAAGACCAAACAGTACAATGGACTTAATAACTGAAACTCTCATCATTGAGTCTTTTGAGGAAGATATTCCAGATAAGACTGAACCAGCTGTATATAAAGATAAGGCGGATATCATTGATGCATATCTTACATTACCTGCTAAAGATAAACGAGCCATTTACAAAACATATGAGAAACAATTTGGTGCATTTGGAATTGATCTCAAAATGAAAAGTTATTGTCCGGCATGTGGTAATGAAGAAGTTCACGATATTGACTTAGTCGAAAACTTTTTTCGTTCATTATATGGGGCGGAGTGATAGCAGTGACGATGCTGTCGAGATTTATAGAAAATCCTCTTCCCTGGATGTTTATGCTTGCATGGAATTAAGTCGTCAATCATATATAGATGTTATGGCCATGCCAGTTAAGAAGTTTTATGATTACCTCAAATGGAAAGCAGAGTTAGAAGAAGAAAAGCAAAAGCAAATAGATGAGGAATCACAAAAATTAAAAAATAAGAAATTCTAGGATTAAATATGCCAAATTTATTAACCCGATTTCAAAAAACAGTTGTAGGTTCCAATAAAAAAATTGGGGATTATTTGTCAAAAATTGATGTGTCAGGTGACTTTAAAAGAATTTCTGATATTGAAGTCATAATAGCATCATGGAGTAATATTCTAATTACTCCAAAAAGAACATATCAATTTGATCCAGAATACGGTAGTGATCTTTATAAAATGGTTTTTGAACCTAGTGATGATACAACAGTAGATGCAATTATTGATGAAGTTGTTGGGGCGTTGAGTTTATATGATGATCGAGCAATAATTAAAGATATTACTGTAAATTTTTTATCTAATTTAAAAGGATTTGATATTGCTATAGATGTTGAGTATCAAGGAGCCAAAGGAGAACTTGAAGTTGTTATTGATGAAAATGCATACTTTAAATTCTTTGAAGTAGCAGATACAGAAGCAACAACTTAATAGGGGAGCTAACATGGATAGGAAATTAATAACCGAAGTTGGTAGACAATTTCTGTTAGAATTTGCAATTGAGGATAAATTACTCAAAGACAATCTTACATTTAAAGAGCACCTGGAACTTTGCGGCGAAATAATGTCTTTAGATTATGAAGGTATAGCAACAGTATTCTCTGAAGACATTAGAGAATTTGAAGGTAAGTTTAGCAAATTTTTAAAATATGGGCTTGCTGGAGTAGCAGGTGCAACGTTGGGTCTTAAATCAGCAGGATTGAAAGTTGGATTACTCAAAGCTCCCGGTCTTGCTATGTTTGCTTTATATCTATTCAGAAAAGCTACAGACCCATGCGAGAGAGCATGTTTTAGAAATATGCCAATGTCTGCAAAAAGAAAAGCATGCAAACTTGAATGTCAGATTCAAGCTGCTAGGGATCTTGTAAATGAACTTAGATCTGAAATAGCAAAATGTAGACAATTTACAAATCCTCAAAAATGTGAAAAGAGATTAATGAAACAGTATATGAAGTGGAGCAAAAAACTTCAAAGTCTATTGGTAAAATTACGATCTATTAGAGCAGGTCAAGTTGAAAAGGTACGAAAATCAAGGGGAAAGGAACTGAGTAAAAGAGCAAAATTGTTAGCAGCTAGTGCTAACATTCAACCTTCAAGACTTGCCAAGGTAATATATGAAAGCGAAGAGGTACGAGACAGATTAACATTCAAAGAACATTTATATCTATATAACGCTGTTAAAAAAAAAGTAATTGAAGAAACATTAAAAGCTCCGAAGACAAAACCTCTTACTCAAAAAGTTTTATCAATCGGTCTTGTGGCAGCAGCTGCAATTGTTCCATTGCCAGGTTTAGTTTTAGCAATGGTTCACTTAACTGATTTAAATGCATACAAATGCGCAGTACAGTGTGCTAAATTAAAATCTGAAGATGATAAAGTTTATTGCCATAAACGATGCAAAGTTATGGGCGTTAGATGGACAATAAGATATATTGAAGATGAGAGAAGAAAGTGCTCTGGAAGGAAGAAGTCTGTAAAATGTGAAAAGAAACTTGGGAAACTTCATAAAAAATGGAGACTTAAAGAAGTTGAAGCTAGAATTAGACTTGATACTTACAAAAGGAAAAAAGGTATTATATAATGTCAACTCAAAAATATGAGCGATTGTACTTCTATATTCATGAGTATCAAAATCTAGTTTACGATTTTTATGCAGAAGATGTTGTTAGATTTTTGGTAACTTATTATAACATGAATATTCCAAGCACAATTTGGGAGGATGAAGATCTTTTCGGCGGTCCTTATGAATGGACGGGTGACTTATCCGGGATCAAAAGAAATAAAATTTTAGTTCTTCCTGTTTATTATATGGATCAAGTAACAACAGCATTTGATGGTGAGGAAACTGGATATAATAAAGACAACGAAACCACATTTGTAATTCCTAGCACACACGGATTTGTTCCTTACCCACAAGATATTATCAAAGTAGAACAACGATTTATGAGACCATCAAATGATGTTTACCCGCTTTATGTTGTTTCTGGAGTTGAAATTTCTGCTAATACTGATCGTAGATATTGGAAACTAAAAGTAGAAACTTTCCAAAGTGAAACTTTAGCTTCTGTAGACGCACAAGTTGAGAACGTGTATTCATATGTAGAATACGACAAAAAAATTCATACATTATCTGATGCTGAATTTATGGCAAGGTTGTTAGTAAAGGATGCAGAATTGAGACCAACTCTGAAAAATCTGCATGATGAAAGAGTAGGGTTTTATTATACACCAAGGCAACCAGTGTCTTGTTAAGGGAGATAAAGAATGGCTGAAACACTGTCAAGTCAAATATACTTATCTAGGGATTCTATTAGAGAACAGATAAGTGATAGAGCTAAACTATACTTAGAACTAGAAAATGTAGATCTTACGAAATCGTCATTTTTAAGTTTTATGATTGATACACTATCTACGTTAACTGCCAACCTTCTATTTTATCAGTTATCAGCATACAGAGAATTTTTCTTAACTAAAGCACAACTACCTGAATCAATTTTAAATCTTTCTGCTTTCCTTGGTTATAACACCAGAGAAGCCACAGCAGCTACAGCAGATGTTTTAATGACAATACCTTTTGGGTTTGATGATCCAATCACTCAATTTATTATACCAGAAGATTTTAAGTATACAGCCGATGGTGAAATTATCTTTCGTACTTATTATATAACAACAATCACAGTCACAAATAACGCGTCAGTTGAAATTCAAGTAAGGGAAGGCAATGTAAGATTCAATTTACCTGTCAGTATTACTTCAGAAAATTTTAGTTTTGTTTTACCAGTTAGGCAAGTCGAAGAAATACAACAAGAATTTCAAATTGATAGCGACACATTACCTTTTCAATTTGTAACATTAGATGTTCCTATTTCTGGACAGGTTGCTGGGTTAGAAGTTGAAATTAAAGAACCTGGAAGCGCAGGGTATTCAATTTGGTCAGAATTTGAAAGTTTATTTTTAATGGACGATACAGATGAAGGGTATGTTTCTAGGCGAACTGATATTGGGAGAAGATTAACATTTGGTAATGGTCTAGTTGGAGTTCAGCCTGTTGCCGGTTCAAGTGTTTTAGTTACATCACAAGTAACTCAAGGTGAAACTGGAAACGTCATTGCCGGTGCAATAAGAAGTGGCGATAGAATATATTTAACCAATTTAGCTGGATTGAATCAGGTTGTTGACTATGACGTTATTAATTCTAGTTCTGCGTATGGTGGTGAGGATGAAGAATCGTTAGAAGAAGTTAGAAGAAATTCTATTGATGCTTTGACTGCTCTTAATAGATTAGTAACTGAAAATGACTATACTGTTATCAATGTTATTGTTCCTGATTCTCCTTTAGCACAAAATGCTCTTCCTGTTTTGAAGAGATCAGATCTTCAAGTCAATGAAATATCTTTATTTAGCGGAATCCTTTTTGGTTCAAGTGAGACCGAAACATCCAATTTAGTTCCAACCCGTAATGTATTTTTTACACTTCCTTTGGGTACGACCGGAATTGCGAGAGACACTACAATAACAATTGGTGATACTGATTATCTAACACTTTTTGAAGTCAGAATTGATTATTTAAACTCTGTTGGTTATTATGACTATATTATTTATGAAGTTTCATTAATACCTGCAATCGAAACAAGTTACCCAAATGATTATGATATTTATGCTGATCTGATTGAGGTTATAAGAGAAGGAACAGAAGGGATATTTAAATTACACTATAAAGGATCTGAAGTTGATATGGATCAAGCTACTTGTGATATGGTTATCGCATCAAGCGGATCCACAAAAATTATGACAAACGATGCAACAGCAAGTTACTTTGTATATACCTTTGATCCTTATACTGATATCCCCTCAGGTGAGCAGACTTATGAGTTTACAATTAGTGACCCATTAGGTGATCCAATTGTAAAATATTCCAATAAAGTAACATTCAGAGATGATTTATCCGACTTTATGAGATCCAATGTAGATTTTGATAGTTCAGCAACTTACGTTTATGATGTTCCTGTGATACAATCAGAATATTATGATGATATAGATCAGAGAGCATTTGAACTTGAGGTTATGCAAAAATTAATCAGTACTATGGATCTAAATGATTATCGAATGCTTACAGATTTTTCAAATACTAAATTCACAAACACTTATGGTCCGTTGCTTAATATGCTATTAAATGAACCAACCATTTCAGATATAGTAGATATTTTGCCTACCCTTCCTTTGTCGTGTGAGGTAGATGATCGTTTTATTATTACTGAGGAAGGCGAATACGAAGATTATATTGCTAAATGTGTTGATGCAACAGCACTAATATTCACATATTCTCAACCTGTTTCTGATAGCATTGCGTATATTACTAATAAGGCAGCAAAATATACTTATTCAGTTAAAGGGTGGATTCCATTGCCAGCTTATACTTGTCCTCTGATTATTGAAGTTGAGGTGTTTAGATCATCAACGTATAGTGGGACTCTTTCATCGCTTATTACAGACGTACAAGGGACTATCTACGATGCGTTTGTTGACAGGTTTGGAACTAATATAGAGATATTTCGTTCAGAAATTATTGATGTAGTGCAGAATGTTGATGGTGTTAGTCACTGTACTCTTATACAACCTGAGACAAGTATTTACTTTAACTTTGAGTTAAGAGATTTAACAGAAGATCAGTTATTAAAATATGGTCCTGAGTATATATATTTTATCCAGGATGAAATTATAGTTAGGGTGATATAATATGGATGAACTAGTAAAACAACTTAAAGTAGACGAGTCACGATTAAAACGAATTATTGTGAACGCTGTGTCACATAATTTAAGTTCACTTTCTCAACCGTGTTTCTATCCTGAGGTTAAAAAACATTATTATGAAATGATTAGATTAACTGGACTAAGTGAAAAGGAAATAAAAGCATTTACGAAAAGAAGATGGGCAGGAAGAAAAGAAGCTAAATTTATGGCGCAAATGGATCCACTCGCTAATTTTTATGTTTTCCTTATGCAACGTTATATAAAAAGGAGAGACAAGATTGGGTACCGCAACTTGATGATTTTCTATATTGTCAGACATTATGCAAACTTAATGCGAAAATGGTTTCCATATTGTATTGATGATGCATTTAAATATGCATTAGAAACTCTAACAAGAACACATCTATTTTCTAGAGAAAAAACAATCCCAAATGCTTTGTTCTTTTTATCCGATGAAATGATAAGAAGATGGACTAAAGCATTAGAAAAAAATGATCTTGATTTAATATCTAAATTTATGCAAGAGAGTCGTAATAGACTTGAACAAAGCGTTAGAAGTTTTGCTGTAACATATCATAAAGCTGCTAAGGAAGGTGTTGGTCTTAAAACTGAAGAAATGCCGTCAGATGATGAAGAAAATGAAAATGCATTTCAGACCGTATCGAAAGAAACTGGTACTAGACTGATAGATAAAGTTGTTCAAAAGATTACTGTTTATAGACACGTTGATAATAAGGCGATGATGGCAGCTAGAAAGGAAGCTAGAATTAGTACTTCTCTTGCGACACAGATAGTCAATAAACTAAATAATACTAAATATGTTGATAATCTAAGAACTGTATATAAACTATATGTGAAAGACTTGGAAGATGCGGATTCTTTATGCGGAAAAAAGTTTTATCCTTTTGTTAGAAAGTTAATGTCAATAAAAAGAACTAGAATGAAAATCTACTTCAAACAACAGATTAATATTTTACTTATTGATATTCTTAAAGAAATTGGTTATAATAAAAAGTATAATCAATTAACCTCACAAACACAATTCCTTCATAATTTATTTCTCGCCTACTATTTAACTATGGTATTTAAGAATACTGTTTGTTAGATCAATGAAGTACCACGAACATTCGGTATGAAGTTGCGATCTGATTCTCTTTTTAGTGCTGCTTCTAATAATTCCTGTGGTGTTGGTACTCTTTGACCCACCGGAAGTACTTCTGCTACTTGCTTTTGCATTTTTGCAGCGGCTTGATTTTTTTGGATTAGTAATTCTTCTCTTTCATCCCTAGAAGGTCCAGTTGGAGGGCCTGTTCCATCGCCAACTATATTTCTAATATTTTCATTCATTCTATCCCTTCTAACAAATCTACTACTATTTTGTATTGACAATTCATCTAAATATCTTCTCACTGTTGGTCTCTTATTAAATTTACCATCTGGTGTTTCTTCTAATACCATACTTCTATGCAGAGCTTGAAAATCAATTCTTACGTCACACATCCCTAAATTTTGATTAAATGCAATTTGTTGTTGATCTCCACCTTTTACAATTGTGATATTAGTTATAGCTGCTGGACTTAATTCATATAGTCCAGTGACTCTAACTCTGTGATAGAATGGCCATCTATATGAATGACCATTATCTGTTCTTGGAGTTGCTAAACATAAGAAGCAAGCAAGAGGACCAACAATATATCTCTTGGTTGCTTCAATACTTCCTGGTAATGGATTGAACAATCTTATTGTTACACTATATGATGGAGTATAACCGCTATTAGACCAGATTTGTGGAAAGTCAACTCTATGACCAGCTAACATTTTATTTATCAAACCGCCAGACCCACGAAGCATATTTCCCATTCCACTTGTATCACCACTTTTGTTTTCTAAAAATTTATTCAATCCCGCTACCATACCTTGAGCCGCTTCACCACCCATAGAAAGCACTTTTCCAATTGGTCCTTTAATGTCTTCCCCAGCGTTTATTGCGGCTTGCCCATATTCTTTTACAGCGCCAGTAGCATTCTTTTGCCCAGACATTTGAACTATTTGTCCGAGAGCAGAAGAAGCAACATCAGTAAATTTTTGTAAGAAGGTTTCTGTATATTCATTTGAAAATGTATCAGTCGGAAAGTTATCAGCAATAAATCCAGCTCTTATTGGAAGGGTTGTGGTGAACCCATGTTTTGCCAAAATTTCGAGATATTTATTTTTCCCCGCACTTTCATTCATTTGAAAGAGGGATAATCCTGTAGAAAATTTCGGTTCGGCAGGCCAGAACTCAATAACAGGCATACTATTTCTAATCATATCATCACTAACATATGATGACGGAGGCATGCCAAATGCACCCAAGTTTGGGGTTAAATTCATTGTTAAATTTTTATCAGCTTGTTTTGTTGCCATATTTTCTCCTATTAACTGATGTTACACCTTTCAACATCAGATGCATATCCGTTACCTGAACCGAATCCTCTACTCCAATTATTTCCACTTCTGGGTTGACTATGTGATATATTATTAACAGAGGATACTACATTGCTACTAGATACATTTGTTGCATTTACAGTTGCTTCACCAGTTTTGCCCATCTTGTCTGTTAAAGCTCCTGTTTGAGCGTTTCTTGAACTATGATCAAAACTTCGTCTTGATGCTTCTTCTTGCCCCAACTTTTTCCCAAGTTCTGTTCCGGTTTGATCGGTTGACAGATTTAGTTCTTTGAGTTGACCATCTCCACCAATAACAACATCATACCAGACGTCTTTGATTTTAGCTCTAGTTAAAGTACCATTGGTCCATGTACCACCAGATGCACCAAGAGTACTAAGAGCTATATTCATTCCCATCTTTGTACGTTGTCGATGCTCTTTCTGTGATTCCCCTCTCAGTCGATCAACAGTACGATACCTATTTGTTTTGCTCCCAGCTTCTCCTTCTTTAATGTTACTATAATACTTATCTAAAGTTTTCTTTTTTTCTGCTGTTTTGACAGCCTTGATACCTTTGTCTGCTAGGGTTCCACTCTCAACATCAGCAACAAATTTCTTAATACCTTTTATGAACCTTCCAATAAATGGAATACCTGTGATTTTGTCAACAATCCAGTTATGCATATCTCTTATTGCTTGTGGAATTGCTTGAAACATACCAACAACACTCATAAATCCGGATTTTACATCATCCCAAACTCTACCTAATGCATCCCCAACCATGCTAGCAACTTCCTTAGCTTTATTAACTGCTATCATCATGGTATCCCAAATTGCTGTTACTCCTTTTCCAAACCATGTATCTTTAACTTTATCCCACAGTTTTCCAACAGCAGTTTTAAACATTCCAAATGCTTTCTTAGCTGCCCATATCATCATTAATGGTGGGAACATTATTTTAGGAGCCCAGAATTTAACTTGTTTCCATATCTTCTTTCCAGTCTCTGTTTCAGTTAGATATCTTTTAAAGAATTTTACTACTTGCCCTACCAACTTAACTGGAAATGTTATTATTCTCCAAACAGCGCTAGCTAATTTTTTGACTGGTTTTACTACAAAATCAATTGCTTTAGAGATATTTTTACCGCCAATAAAACCAAGGATACCACCGGCAGCTGCTCCAATTGCACCTCCTATTAAGGCTCCAGGTCCTAACCAAGCTGTAGCAGCTGCTCCAATTGCTCCACCTTTAAGAGCTCCGCTTAATGCACCAGAAGCTCCAGACCCTTTACCCCCTAAGAATGCAGAAAGTCCTCTAGTAATCACACCTCCAACAAATCCTTGTGGATTTCGCATTATACTAACTGCGTCCCATCCACCCTCAGCGATACCTATTGCTGCGCCAAGTGGTACAAAAGCTCTACCTGCAGCTTTTCCTACATTAAGACCGAGTCTTCCGACCCATTTAGCTCCACCTTTAAGAGCTGCACCAACTCCTTTTGCTCCAAATTTACCAGCAGCTTTAGGACCTGCCGTTTTAGCAACTCGTCCTGTCTGGCTAGCGAATTTTCCAGCTTTTCCAGCCTGTCCCTTGGCTGCTTTAGCTCCTTTCCCGGCGTGTGACACAAATCCCTTTCCGCCTTTTTTAAATAATCCTCTGATTCCAAGTTGAGTTAAAATAGGACCAAGAATCCATCCTATCATTCTAACGCCGCCACTAACAATACTTTGAAACATACTAAAGGCAAACATAGCAAATTGCCACATCTTACCACCCAACTTTTTTAGTCTTTTTGCCATTCGTCCTAAGAAACTATTTTGAAGTTCCTGAGCTTTTCTACTTTTGGTTATTTCTTTTAATTGTTCACCACCTCTTTTTTTCACATCTACATATTGTTTTTTACCTGTTTCTGCCATATCTTTAATACGTTCAGCCATGCTTGGAGAATGAGGACCTTCTCTTTCTTCTTGATCAGTTTTCATTTCTCTAAGTTTTCTAATATCACTGACCATCCCTTTAACTTCCTCATAACCTTTTTCTGCAGCTTCTTTCCCTTTTCCTAATCCACCTTTTGCAGATTCTGCGGCTTCCTTACCCAAACCAAACATTCCTTTGAAGCCGCCACTCTTATGAAATTCTCCTATTTCATCATCACTTACCCCGGCCATTTTGAGAATCGTATCAAACCCTTTCGATTTTAAACCTTCAACTCCTAATCCTTTTCCTTTTTTTCTAGATTTCAAAAACCCCTTGACCTTTTGGAACATTGTGTATTTATCCATTATAGGCGCAGTTGGTTCATAACCGGCAGCTACAGTTGCAGATACTCTTGTGTATTTAGCAATAGCATCCAGTTTTGGCATTGCTGTTGTATAAAGAACACCAAGAAGGTTTGCTACTTTCAGAAATACGTTGTCAGTTGCAGTAGCTTTCTTTACATCTGATAAGTATCCACCTCTAGCTCCAAATAACCATTTAATAGGAGCACCGAGAACTAACTTAAATCCCTCGGCGAACATTAACATTCCTCTGAATGCTGGATTTTCTAGAAGGGTTCTTTGCCATGCAATTCGTAATCTTGATGTAGTACCAATGAATGATATTTTTAATTCAAGAATTGCTTTAAGCATTCTATCTTGCCAATTTTGAGTTTTATCATCAAGTTTAGCACCTTTATATTCTTTCACAAAAGTTCTAATGAATGATCGTCTATCTTTTTCTTGCTGCATAGCTATACTACTTGTAATCTCTTTTACTAACGTATCAACGGGGGCGATTACTTCTGCGGCATGAACTTGAACAACGCCGCCCTTTTTAACGTACCCACCTGTCTGTAACGCAGGAGGTTTGCCTTGAATTTCTTTTTTAAGTGCTGCAACCTCAGATGAAAGAGCTCCAATTTCTCTTTGTCTTTTCCCCATCTTTTCACGTGGAGTATCTCTCTGAAATAGACCTGATATTTTTCGACCGGCAGCTGAAAGTCCAGAGACCATAGCTGAACCGATTTTATCTCTTATCTTTCTTGCTGCTCCTTGGAATACATCTGTTTCCATAAACTTAGCAGCAAAATATCCAAATAGTGGAGTTGCTTTAGCTAATGCCATTGCAACAGTGTTTGTTTTATTGATATTTATATCTTGACCAATTGCTTTTCCATATTGTGAAATAGCATTTGTAGTTGCTTGAGCTGTTGAGACGCTTATATTTTTCATCCCAATAGACATCTGTTGAATTGTAGAACCAAGACCTTTAACAACTTTATTATAATCTTGCGCTAATTCATTAGAGATGTCCGAGCGTGCATAATCTAACTCACGTCTTAATCTTTCTTTTTGTTTCGATAACGTGTCAGTATCTTTTGAAATTTGTAGGTTTTTTCGATTTTGCTCGACAACAATTTTATCGACGTGTTTATGTAGTGAGTTGATTCTCTTCGCTCTATCCGAGGCAGTTGATTTAGACTGCTGCATAAGCAGGTCTGTTCCCGGTGGCGTTTTACTAGGAATATCAGCCATACATTAAATCTCCTTAGAGCTTTGCAGCTCCTATTAAAGCTTTCTTTCCATATCTCATATCTTCCGACAGAATACAAATAACTTCTGATGGGAATATAAGTTCCTGAATACATACAGTAGATAAGTTTTTCATATTAAACGCATTTTTATATGCCAGGTAACATGGCATTAAAATATGTCTAAACTTATCACGGGATGCAAAAAATTTAGCAACATTTGTTAGATATAATTTTATAATTGTAAAGTAGTCTTGTAGCATCTCATCAAATTTAAGTGGTGGTAAAGTTGATACTGATGAAAGTTCCTTTTTCATCAAAGCTTGATATTTATTTAAAGTACCGTTGGTTAATTTTTCCGATTTTCTTTCGATGTCCATAAATACAAATTTTAGGATCTTATCAACTCGTGCCTTATCTAAATTATTAATTGAGAAAATCATTTGAAAAAGTTCTCTATAATATGCTGACAATTCATTACTAAACATATTCATAAATACACTTGTCTTTTGATCTGCCATCATATGCATTAATTCATGTATAGATAGTTTAGCCAAAAAATCATTAGATACAAAAGAGAATATATTAGCATTGTTTTGAATGAGAATATAAACTCTTTTTGTTTTTGTTGGATCATAAAATCCCATAATAGATTGCATATGAACTGGAGCAAATACTTTCCATGCAACAAAACTGAGAAGACTTTTAGTTAGAAAACAAGGGACGATTCGTTTCTTTTCAACCAACCCTCTAAATTTTAGAGAAGCTGCACTTGTCCTTCCACATTTTTCTATCGCTTTGAGATAACTTTCATTTAATCTATCTGAACCGTATAAAGGTGCTCCATCAATTTTTACAACAGGTTTTAAACCAATTGGAGAAGCAAATACTTCACTTAATTGATCCTCATCCCATACAAAATTTTCTAAATTGAGATCTAACTCAGGCATTGTTTTATCTCCTTATCTTTTTTCAAACATAGTTAAAGTATCTATAAATCCACCCATGTCTTGAATATTATCTTTAACATTACGCATTATCATTTCATTGCTTATTTCTCCTGACACAGAAATGTTTTTCCTCAGAGCTTCTGTAATTTCAGATTCAACTGAGGAGAACTCAGCAGTGCCAACTAACATTGGCGGATCATATTTTCTAACATACATAACACATGATGAAGCAAGTACTAAATCATCATGACAACCAATGTCTGCTTCAACTCTTCCGCTTGGTTTTGATACTAACCCAGTTATTTCAAGGGCAAGTCTTTCTGATCTTACAATTTCTGGGAACTGAGTAATATATGAATATAGAGCATCAATCATCAATGGTCTTGTTTTTGAAGTTGTTGCTAAACCAGGTAACAATGTTTGTTGACCTCGTTTTTCTTTATATACCATAGTTGAAAACTCACTGGCATATAATTGCTCAACTACTTGGTTTCCATATGAGTTTGATTCAACTACAATTAGACCAGGATATTGTGCTGCTAAAACTTTTACAACTTTGACAAAATCTAAAACTTTGCATTTACCTTGATATTCACAAACCTGCTCCATAGTTTCATAGTCCCAAACAGTAACAGCAGATTTATCATCCCCATGCTCAGGGGCGGTATCAACACCCATTATGTAATATCTATTTGGTAATGTATTTGCAAATTTCCAAAGTTCGCCATTGAAGATTCTTATTTTCTCCATTGGTTGTCTAACTGAATTTTGAACTTTCTCTACTGTTTCGGGTTCAAAGAATGATCCCTCTGCTGGTAGGAATTTTAGTTCAAGTTCCTGAGCAATTTTTCTTTGATCATTATCAAAGAGTCTACATTGTGTTTCATACCAATCAGGGTCATCTGCAAGTTCAGGAATCATTTTCCAATGAATAACAAATGGTTCAAAAATATCATCTCTAGAAATAGATTTTGTATATCTATTAAAATACCATTGACCAACTCCAATTGTTTTATTAGGAGTTGAAAGGACAACTGTTCCAAATGGTACTCCAGCTTTTTTGGCTTGCATCTGATTAGTTGATAAAGCAGGAACCATTGAAGTCCAAGCAGTATCAACATGATGAACAAATGCTGCCTCATCAATAACTAAGAAAGTAATCGCCTTACCACGAAGAGTTTTATCAGGAGCATTTGGATTAACAGGTGAAGCATATACCTTACTACCATTTGTAAGGATGAATGATTGTTCTGTTCTTTTTGCAAAACCTTTTCCGAGAGGACCTTTTGGAGGTTTCATCCAATCAGGTAATTTTTCAACCATTCCTCTAATTGCTCTTGCAAAGTCGGTGGCTTCCTTTCCATCCTTAGAAATAATACCAATTACTGCATTATCGAAAAAGACTGTTAACCAGGCGGCGTATGCTTGAATAATTGTCGAAATACCGATTTGCCGACTCTTCAAAACTAAAACATAGCGCTTTGACTCAACCAGGTTGATTAACTCTTTTTGTTTTTGATATGGTTTTAAATGAGCATCAGCACCAGGAACTTCAATAAGGACGTAGTGTTCACAGAAATATTCAAACGCTGCTTTACATTTCAAATATTCGGAAACATACTCGTCAGCAATAACTTGTATCTCGTCATCCTTTGTAACGATAACTTCTTCCATAGACTACTCCTTTATTTTTTGTTCTAAAAAATAGTTATCGACCCCTTTCTTCTGCTATTAATCGTTGAAGTTCTGCTTTATCTCTTTCTTGTGTTCTGTGGCTACAACCTCTGTTTTGAATACCAATGTCTAACAGCTCGTTACAGTTATCAATTTTCTTTTGTAACTCGTTTATTCTTTTCTGATTTGTAGATATCCCTGCGAGTGTTTCTTTTGATTTTTCCTGATATGGTTTAACCTGTTGTTTATTTTCTGAAACCTTTATTGCATTAATATGCTCACTTATCCTAAGGTCGGATCGTGCATCTAACATTTGTTGTGCTTCTTCTACTCCTGTTCCTGCTTCTTCTGCCATAGCAAATTTAGCAGCTGATATTTCCTTTCTCCAAAGAGAACATTCGGTCTTAAAGAAAGGACTTAATGCTTCAAATACGCCACCACAATACTCATTTATGTTTCTTTCAGCTTTCATAATTTTATTATTTAATCTTTCTATACGACCCCAGTTTATATTTTTTGTAGCAGCTACAGGCGCCGGACCCACAGTTTCATTTAATTGTTGTCCTCTTTCAAATTCTTTTAATGTGGCAACAGCAGCGAGATCCTGTTGTTGTGGTTTAACTGTTTGACCAGATGTTTTATTAGTTCTAATTAAATTCACTGTTGCAACAGTTTCCCATGTACTTGGTCTTGTAAACATTATGTCTACACTCCAAAGAATATATTTTCCTGATAAATTCATGTAGTCAACTATAAGAGGTTTAAAATCAACACATTCTCCTACTTGAATTAATCCAAGTACTGGTAAGTTTCGTTCTAAGTTTATAGAGATAGTAGAAAGATCTGCTACTTGTCTAGAAAATCTTGAATTAAAAATAGTTAAGGAACTTTCATTTCCTGTATCTTCATTATAATATTTTTTACGATCAATCGCAGAGTCCTTGAATATCATTTTATTTTGAAATATTAATCCATTAGTTGCTGCAACATTTTCTAAACTCTGATTTAATGTTACAGATAATGTATCTTTTGGTTTGACAATATGATTTATATCTGATGCTAAGGAAGCAAATTTTGCATTAGCAGAATAATCTGTATGGATTGTATCATAAGTATAGAATGTTTCTCCGTCAGTTGATTTGTTAATAATTTCTTCCATTCTTTTTACTTCAGTATCTGATGCCATTTGATATATTGTAAAGATAGGACTTTTAGACATTTTGGCGGTCAGATTTTTTATATACACTGTTTTATCATATTGGCAAAAAACTGCGGGAACTCCGTCAAATATTCCAAAACGTTGATCAAGAAAACCATCAAATACTTCCGGATTATTTCTGTCATACTCTTTAATAATTTTATAGAATGTAGTTGGCGGAATACATACTTGATCAATAGTTTCATCATTTCTAAAATCTGTATCAAAAACAACTTTGGCATCAAGATCAGATGCTAAAGAAGTAACTATTGAATTAATATTTGATCCGAGAAAAACACCATTGACTAAACCATTAAGTATTTGATATGCTGGGCGAACAACAGTTCTTACTGTAAGCATTCCTCTATCTTTTTGTTTATTAGTCGAATCTGTTGCTTTTTCATTTAGTTGAAAGTCTGCTGTTATAAGGAGTAAATCTAAATCAATTCTTGGCCCTATCTCAGCAGTTTCTCTCATCAAAATAATTGCTACTTTTATCTCCTGCCCTCCATATAACTCATTAACAATAACATCGGTAGGGTCTATTTCAAAGAGGAGATTCATAACCTGATAACCAGTACT
>Ga0114922_10000400_pt1 | contig 41586 bp, 38 predicted proteins | sample AartaG_FD_100975 | JGI IMG/M metagenome (GOLD analysis project Ga0114922, IMG submission 100975) | Deep subsurface microbial communities from Aarhus Bay to uncover new lineages of life (NeLLi) - Aarhus_00045 metaG | ecosystem: Environmental > Aquatic > Marine > Oceanic > Sediment | place... | reverse complement strand
GGCTCAAGGCTTGCATAACCATTGTCGAGGATATTCCATTCACCAGGTAATATCCACATAAACAAGCTGTTAATAATAAGGTAAATAATAATCACTATATAACCGGTCATTCCGGTAAAAAAGCTATTTATTTCCCTTTTAAATATTGCAAGCATATATTATATTGAGGTTTGAAGTTCAAATGTACTTAAAAAGCGCTACTTATTTTAAGTGATGGTTTGACATCTTTTATATCCAATATAAGCAGCCCCTGGAAATAAAAACCAATGATCTCCTTCATTTTGAATCCTCTTTCAGCCATTACCCTGGCACCTTCCTGGCACAGGCCCACACCATGCCCGTAACCCCTGCCAGTAAGAATAACAGTATTATCACCCAAGCTGACAGAAAAGAATGAAGATTTCAGGCCCCAGTCCTCCCTTAGCCTGGTAAGGGGGTATGAAAAACTGCCGGCTGTATATTCCCTCTTTCTGCTTAACTGTTCAAAAATAAGCTCATCATTATTAATGTGCTGGTAGCCATGTTTAACGAGGTAGGAAATCCAATCTTCCATTTCTATTTCCTCTGTCCATTTTGCATTTCTTGAAAAGGTACAGTAGGGGTCAGTCACTCCTGAGAGATGGGATATGCTGGTTAACCACACATTCTCAGATGATTCGGTCTCTCCTCCACAATTGGAATGAAAAGGAGTAAAAACCAGCAGACTGTCTGCGTTTACCAGTACCTGGTCCCTGGTAACATCAACTGCGTCATTAATAATTTTAACCACTGATCTTCCATTATATGCCTGGCAGTGAGTTTTATCACATAGGTGATAGCCATCCTGTCCATGCCTGTCAATATTCATGTACAGGTAAGTCCGCACCAGGAGTGTCTGTGTCTTGAAGTATTCAATATTTCCTTTGAAACCAGCTTCAGTCTGTACAACGCCAGCTAAATACCTGTCTGCATCAATTTCGTTTATAGCCAGGAGTGACTCAATGTCTGACTTGACTATCAGGTCCCCAAAATATTCCCTGGGATCACCTGCACGGATATTATTCCTGATTGAAAAATAACCTGTTGTATCAATTGATTGGAGAACCACAGAATCGGCCAGTATGGTATTGCTCAGTACTGTACTGACAAGTATCCTTTTTCCTGCCCTGTTAATAAGGATATTATCACCTTGATTTAAAACTATGGATTGTCCTCCTGCCTGCATCTTATACTCACCCTCACAGATATTTACAGTCAAAGACAGGGGACTGTTGAGGCTAAGCAGACCTACCCTGATAATACCATTTGCCTGACTTTGTACATTTGCTACAAGCAACATCACCAGGATTATGAACCGTACATGGTTAATTAACATTATCTACCAGTTTAAGTGAATGGTACATATCCTTCGCTATCCTTGATGAGGCACCTCTGCCGGATAGTTTCTTTCTCAATAATGAATAATTATCAAGCATTATATTTCTTTTCCATCCACCGGGAAGAATTATGTTTAATTCCGACACCAGTTTTCTTTCATTAAAGTTATGCTGAATTAGCTCCTTGACTATCTCTTTATCCATTATCAGGTTGACAAGTGAGATAAATCTTATCTTAACAAGCATTCGTGCAATTGCATATGACAGCCTGCTGCCTCTGTAGCATACTACCTGGGGTATTCCTGCGATTGCCGTCTCAAGCGTAGCTGTCCCTGATGTAACGAGTGCTGCATCGGAATTTAACAGCAGGTTGTAGGTATCGTCAAAGATAACCCTTATACAGCTCCCTTTCAGTATATGGTTATAAACCGACCTGTCAATAGTGTTGACCCCTGCAACAAGTAACTGGTACTCGGGGTAGTATTTTTCAATCCGTACCATAACAGGCAGTATTTTCTTTACCTCCTGTAACCTGCTACCTGCAAGCAATGATATTATTGGTTTATTTTCCAGCCCATATCCAGCCAGGAATTTATCCCTGCCAGCTGATAACTCTATTCCCTTTTCCACTGTTTCCACCAATGGATTTCCAAAATAATGGACCCTGTAGCCTTGCTTTTCAAAGAATTTGGTTTCAAAGGGGAAAATAACATACATCCTGTTAATGTATTGTTTTATCCTTTTCACCCTGGATTTCTTCCATGCCCATACTTTTGGACTTATATAATAATAAACATTTATATTTTGATTATTAAGGTATTTAGCTATCCTGAGGTTAAAACCAGGGTAATCTATAAGTATAACAAGGTCAGGCTTAAAATCAAGAATCTGTTGCCTGCACTTCCTGAGGTTTTTGAATATTTTACCAAGTTTAATGATTACTTCCCAGAAGCCCATAACAGCCAGTTCCCTGTAATGAACAAGTAACCTGGCACCAGAGCTCTCCATTTTATCACCTCCCCAACAATATATTTCTGCATCGGGATCAGTTTTAATGAGTCCGGTAATCAGATTTGAACCATGTAAATCGCCGCTTGCTTCACCTGCAATAATAAAATATTTCACTCCGTATTTATTTCTTGAGAACTTATAATTATTTTCTGACTGCTATATCAGAGTAATTTTATCGCAAATACTGCCAGTGTCCACAGAATAGTGACTCCCAGCACTCCCTTTGCACTACTTAGCTTATCAAAACGGTTAAAAACCAGAAATATTATTACATTCAGGAAAACACATACGCTTATGACATGGATTAGTATATTCCTGCTTATTATCCTTTCAATGAATGCTTTCAGTGACATACCTGTTCTGGAAAAAATATAAATGGCTATAAACACAATAACAGGTAACATGAAACCTGCTATGAAACCGGTAAGAAAGCGGTTATTCAAAGGGGCCTTATTCATTATTGATCTGCCTTTTCAGGTCATCGATAAACCCGTGAGCAGTCATATCAACCGATACCGGAACAACAGAGACATAATTATTTGACAGTGCCCATTCATCTGTATCCGTAGAATCAGGCTCATGGTTCTCAAATATCCCTGTTAACCAATAATATGTTTTTCCCATCGGATCCTTACGTTTTTCAAATTCCTCACGCCAGCTACCTCTTGCCTGCCTGCAAATCTTAACGCCTTTTATCTCGTGGCTGGGACATGATGGTATATTCACATTAAGGCATATTCCCACTGGTAGTCTCTTTCTGTTCAGGCTGTTCATTATATCCCTGACATATTTTCTAGCAGGACCAAAATCAGCTTTTGCTGAATAGTTGTTAAGTGAAAAACCGACGGAATCGATTCCATATAAACAGCCTTCTATTGCAGCCGCCATTGTACCTGAATAAATAACACTTACTGAAGCGTTGGCGCCATGGTTTATCCCCGAGACCACCCAGTCTGGTTCTCTTTCAAGTAACTGGTTAACTGCTATTTTAACACCATCAGTAGGAGTGCCGCTGCAGGCATATATCTTTTTTGTATCTGTTTCTACGAGCAGTTTTACCCTTATGGGCATTTTAACTGTAAGGGCCTGTGACATACCTGACCGGCTTTCAATAGTTGATATCACAACCACCTTCCCGAATTCCTGCATAACCTCGGTAAGCGTATTGAGACCTTCGGCATAAAGTCCATCATCATTTGTGAGCAAGATCAACCTGTCGTCCTTTTCAACCTTCATATCAATAGAGCTTTATTCTCAAAATTATTAAAATAACAAAGAATTATTCAAAGATAGGTAAATACTATAAGTTAAATAAAGTAAATTTTCGTCTCAATACTTTTTTAAAAATCCTTACTTTTGCCAGAGTCAAGATACTGATACTTAAACACTGTTATAAAACGAATTTGAACTTTCTTAATATTTTCTTATACGCATGAAGATTTCATATAACTGGATACTTGAATACCTGGAAACAGATAAAAAACCTGAAGAACTCAGTACTATTCTTACAAACATAGGATTGGAAGTTGAGGGGATGGAAGACTGGATATCTGTAAAAGGTGGTCTGAATAGGGTTGTAACAGGGGAAGTAAAGACATGCAGAAGGCATCCAAATGCCGACAAGCTATTCTTAACCACAGTAGATATAGGTACCGGCGATCACTTAAGAATAGTTTGCGGCGCTCCCAATGTGGAGGCAGGGCAGAAAGTGGCCGTTGCTACCCCGGGAGCAGTGCTCAATTATAAAGGAGAAAATTTTGAAATAAAAAGATCAAAAATAAGAGGAGAGATATCAGAAGGCATGATATGTGCAGAAGATGAATTAGGGCTTGGGGATTCGCACGAAGGAATTATGGTACTGCCCGAAGATACTCCCGTTGGGGTCCCCGCTTATGAAATTTTCAATGTAGAATATGATACAGTTTTTGAAATTGGACTGACACCAAACAGGATCGACGGAGGATCGCATTTCGGTGTTGCTAGAGACCTGAATGCTTATTTTAATATGTTTAAACTGTCGTATATCTCCCTGCCTTCAGTGGATGATTTCAATATGGATAATAAGTCAAGGCATATACCTGTCATCATCGAAAATGAGTCAGATTGCCTCAGGTATTCAGGACTGACAATTAGCGGGGTAAATGTAAAAGAATCACCCGAATGGTTAAAGAACAGGCTTAAAGCAATAGGACTCAGCCCGGTGAATAATATAGTGGATATAACCAATTATGTACTCCATGAATCAGGACAGCCACTGCATGCTTTTGACGCGGATAAGATAGCAGGCGAGAAAGTAATTGTAAAGAATCTGCCAGAAAAAACCAAATTCATCACACTCGATGAAGAAGAAAGACAACTGTCAGGAACCGATCTTATGATTTGCGATGCAGAAAAGGGGATGTGCATTGCCGGTGTTTTTGGTGGAATAGGATCCGGAGTAACTAATCAGACTCATAATATTTTTCTTGAAAGTGCTTGCTTTAATCCTGTGGCGATTAGAAAAACTGCACGCCGGCACGATCTTCATACCGATGCATCATTCAGGTTTGAAAGAGGAGCAGATCCGAACATAACCGTCTGGGCACTTAAAAGAGCAGCCATGCTGATGAAAGAATTAGCAGGAGGAACAATAAGTTCTGAAATTGTCGATGTATACCCCAGTAAAATAGAAAAAAAGGTGGTTGAAGTCAGCTATGATAATATTACAAGGTTAACAGGCAAAGAAATAAACAAGAAAGATATCAAAAAGATACTATCCTCACTAGATATTGATATTACAGATACAGCAAGGGATACTTTCACATGTTCAGTACCTACATACAGGGTGGATGTAGCCAGGGAGGCTGATGTTATTGAAGAGATACTCCGTATTTACGGCTATAATAATATCGAAGTCCCCAATAAGGTTAATTCAACACTCAGCTTCTTTAAAAAGCCAAATAAGGAAAAAGTAATAAACACCATTTCCGACATGCTATCAGGCGCAGGCTTTACAGAGATAATGTCAAACTCTCTTAATCCTGCAAGCTGGTACCGCCAAAGCCCTGATTTTGATAATGACAGTATGGTTATGCTTGCCAATCCCCTGAGTTCAGACCTTGACTGTATGAGGCAATCATTATTATATGGCGGACTGAGCTCAATATCAAGAAATATCAACAGGCAGAATCCTGACCTCAGGTTTTATGAGTTCGGAACATGTTACTTCCTGAAGGGGAAACAGCACCTTGAGAATACTATTGATAATTACCTGGAAAAATTTGCCCTTGATCTGTTTATAACAGGAAACAAGAGCCCTGAAAACTGGAATAACCTGAACGAGAAAACCGATTTTTACAGTATCAAGTCTGCAATTGAGATCATACTCCAGAAACTGGGTTTTGATTACGATTCCTTTAATATCAAAGAGAGAAAACAAGATCATTATACCGAAGGACTCGAGCTCAGTATAAAGGGTGATTTGATTGCCCACTTCGGAAAGATAAACAAAACTTACCTTGAAAAACAAGAGATAAAACAGGATGTTTATTACGGACATATTGAATTTGACACTATTCTCAACAGGCTCAGGCAACATATCATCTCTTTCACTGAATTACCCAAATACCCGTCTGTCAGGAGAGATCTGGCATTACTGGTGGACAAAGATGTCAGGTTTGATCAGATAAAGAAACTGGCATTTAAAACTGAAAAGGATCTGCTCAGGCAGGTTGGCCTGTTTGATGTGTATGAAAGCGAGTCACTAGGTAAGAACAAGAAATCATATGCGTTGAGTTTTATTCTCAGGGACAATAAAAGAACACTGACTGACAAAATCATTGACAAGGTAATGAAAAAGCTCGCAGAAGTATTTGAGAAAGAGACAGGTGCACAGATCAGGTAGAAAAGTTTAATATGAATTCATTTGTAACAAGGATCAGCAATTATCTCTCCCTGGTAAGATTCAGTCATACAATATTTGCAATGCCGTTTGCCCTGCTTGGCTTCTTTACCGCAATAAATACCGAAGGCTATTATTTCACATGGAGATTACTTATCCTGGTGCTGCTCTGCATGGTATTTGCCAGGAATGCAGCTATGGGTTTTAACAGGTATGCTGATCATAAAGTTGATAGTTTGAATCCCAGAACTGCCAGGAGGGAAATCCCGTCCGGGATAATAAGCCCCCGGTCAGCTCTTGTTTTTGTAATAGCTAACTCCATTCTATTCATTGCAGCTGCAGGCTTTATAAACAAACTTACTATGCTCCTGTCTCCCCTTGCCCTTGTTATAATACTTGGATACAGCCTGACAAAACGCTTTACCTCCTTAAGTCATTTCCTCCTGGGCCTGGCACTGAGTCTTGCACCTGTCGGCGCTTACATATCTGTTACAGGAAAGTTTGACACTGTACCCGTATTATACAGTTTTGTTGTCTTATGCTGGGTTTCAGGATTTGACATAATATATTCACTCCAGGATTCTGAATTTGATATAAACAACAAATTACTTTCGATACCCGTCAGCCTTGGTGTTAAACAATCACTCATATTTTCAGCATTCTTACACTTGCTTGCTATTTTGTTTGTCGTATCATCAGGCTTAATATCAGGAGCCGGCTTTCTCTACTGGCTGGGAACAATAATATTTTCCGTAATGCTTATTTATGAACATATTATAGTAAAGCCTGATGACAGGATGAGTATAACAAAAGCCTTCGGTACAATAAACAGCTATGCAGGTGTATCTTTCTGTGCCTTTGCGATAGCCGATCTTTATATACAATTGTCATTCTGAGCACCTGGTCGCCGAAGCTAGGCACTAGTCTGGAGACTAGTGCCAGCGAAGGTGGATATTCCATCATTCCACTAATCCAGTATTCCAACACACTAAGTTGCATGTATCATTATTTTTATTATTTTTCCCTGCCCTTAATTTACAAGATGAATAAGATTGAAATCAGGCCTGTCAGATCCAGAAGAGATCTGAAAAATTTCATTTTTCTCCCCGAGAAAATACATTCCGAAAACAAGAATTGGCTTCCACCACTTTACAGTGATGAATGGATACTTTTCAACACCAGTAAAAACAAGTCATTCGAATATTGTGACCATATTATGTTGCTTGCCTTCCGTGACGGGAAACCTGCCGGCCGTATTATGGGCATAATAAACAAAAGATACAATGATCTGAAAAATGAAAACCACGCAAGGTTCTGCTTTTTTGATTCAATAAACGATCCTGAGGTATCAAATGCCCTGATAAGTAAGGTTGAAGAATGGGCAATAACAAAAGGCATGGAAAAGATTGTAGGTCCACTCGGTTTTTCCGATAAGGATCCACAGGGGATACAGATTGAAGGTTTTGAATATCCCTCTGTGCTGTCTGCTCCCAATAACGAACCATACTTGTCACAACTAGTTGAAAGAGAAGGATATACTAAAAAAGTGGATCTTGTGGATTATATTGCCGAAATCCCGGAAGATATTCCCGAAGTATATAAAAGAGTACTTTCAAGGGTGGAGAACAGGCCAGACTACAGGATAATTGAATTCAGTAATAAAAAGGAACTTAAGCCTTATATCATCGATGTATTACAGGTCATGAATGATACCTATTCAAACATATATGGCTTTGTTCCCCTTACCGATAAGGAAAAGGAAGAACTGGCAAAAAGGTATATGCCTATTCTGGATCCCAGGTTCATAAAAGCTTTTGCTATAGATAAAAAACTGGCTGGTTTTGTAATTGCAATGCCTGATATAGCCCCTGGATTGATGAAAGCCCGCGGTCGTTTATTTCCTTTTGGTTTTATTCATATCCTCCGTGCAGTCCACCGAAGTACTAACTTACTTATGCTGCTCGGTGCAGTAAAAGAGGAATACAGGGGAATGGGTATTGATGCAATTATGGGTGCAAAAATACTGGAAACAGCAACAAGGAGCCGTATGACTACTCTTGACAGCCATTTAATCCTTGAAAACAATACCCGGATGAGGGCAGAATATGAACGTATTAGAGGCAGGGTAGTTAAGAGGTACAGGATTTATCAGAAGGATATTTGATGGTAAGTGGCCTCCGCGTGCACGGATCGTAATTTGCTCGCTGCGCTCGTGTAACTTGCTCCCTGGGGTCGCGTAATTAGTCGCGCTGACGCGTCACGTAATTAAACCAAAAACCAGTATCAGAATCTGAAAATTATTGATATTCCTATTAGCTCCTTAAACTGGATCCTGGGTACTTTTTTAGGTGTGCCATCATCATTCAAAACCTGTTCATCATTCTCATCTGTGACAGGTATGAGTGTATCATCATCGTAGATCAGGTGTGTATTTAGCCTTACATCAGTAAACCAGTTGAGCTTAGCTGTAGCAATTAATTCCCAGTCGATATCTATATTCTGGGGATCATGAATATAGTTGGTAAACAATCTTATATTATTTACCATGTTAATATTCTTGAATACAGTTGTTTTATGGCTTATCTGTGCACTCAAACCAGGTTCATGCTTTGATCTCTGGTCGGCTTGCAATCCGTGTTTAGTTGGATCAATCATTGCAGTGTCAGGTACAAATGTTCCTTTATACGATAAAGGAGCAAAGTTTATCGATGTGTTATCGTTAGGTTTATAATCAAGGCCAAGGCCAAGCGTTAACGAGGCAGGGTTAAAGAATTTGGATACTGCCACTGAATCATTTGGATAATTATAACCAAAGGCAAGCTGTGTCTCGAATAACATTGTAGCACTGAAGTTGAACTTACCAAAAGCCTTATTATTGAACTTTGAAATAAGATCAATATTGTCTGTATTCTTTCGAATGCCATTTCCTGCAGAAGTAATTAAGCCAAACTTTATCCTGCCAATATTATCCCACACCATTTTTTTCTCTTTATTGGTATAACTGGCAGTACCGGTAATATCGAGCAGGGTGGAAATATTGCTTTCTCCCCCTTTGACCCAGTTTTTTATCATCGCCTGGTTAAAAACGAAGGAGGCTTCAGAAAGGAATTTCCAGTATTGCGGCTTCACATCTATCTTCCTCGTCTCAGCCAGCTTGGAGTTATCAATTGTTTTTAGCTCTATTTTGGCATCAGCTATATTCGTTGTTTTGTCTAGTCTCCTGAAATGCACCCCTCTTTCAACTATTATATCTATGGAATCACGCGACGTACCACCTATCCAGACAGATACTTCCTCATCCCATTCATTCTTAAGCCATAGCCTGGTCATCCTTGATGTATTATTACTCAGCCATACAGGTATTGAATTACGTGTTCCGGTAATAATAACCCTGCTTGAATCATTTTCTGCAATATGGTCCATTACCTTTTTTATAGCAGAATGAATGGAATCTCCCACCAGGGGGTAATCATAATACCGGAAAGGGAATTCGGGATTCGAACTGATTACTCCCGTCAGAGTATCCGATATAACAATAATAATACTGTCATGCTTTGCATTCCTTGGATATGCAGGTCTTTGCCTGTCAGTCTGTACGAAAATATTGTCCAAATCCTTCGGATCAACTGTAATAATACTATCTCTGACGTTTAAAGTCGTATCACCTGGTTCATATAAACTCAAAGTATCATATTTGACAAGTGAAGTATCAGCCAGGAAGGGGTCAAAAATATCCTGCCTCTTACTATAATCTATTTGCTTATTAGTTTCAGAAGGAATTGGTATAAGTATTGTATCCCACATATAGAAACTGCTTGCCGGAATCTTAATCTTCTCCCAATGATATTGCCTGATAAAGTCCTCGGTTATGTACAGAGGGTCACTGGTAACTTCAAAAAGTAGTCTTTGAATCGATTTTCTGAGTGGATCATCCTTACTGTTCCACATATCACTCTCATACCATGCTGACAGGTAATCAATAGCCTGTTCTGTATCAAAATGCACATTCATACTTATGGCATGTGCCAGGGAATCAACTGTTTCAGCCCGCATAAGTGTATCAATAACAAAACCGGCTGAATCACTTTTTATATCTACCTGTGCGAATATATTATTACCCGAAATGGCTGTGACTAACAATGCGATAATAAAAACGGGAAATTTTCTTGGGATCTTAAACATACCTTATTATTGGTCAAGTTAATAATAGTTTTTAAGTGCTGCCTAATTTTACAAAAGAAATGCCAAAATTAAAGCATTTCTTCAATATAACGCAATTTGGACAAAAAGATATACACCATAAATTATAATTTTGATGTTGGTGCTATTTTCATTTCTTTTGCAAATCATTTTATAGGGATCCCATGAAAGACATGACTACAGGGAAAGAAGGTAAACTAATCCTGCAGTTTGCATTGCCAATGCTGGCCGGCAGTCTGTTTCAGCAATTTTATAATGTTGTTGACAGTATTGTTGTTGGTAACTTCATTGGCAAAGAAGCCCTGGCTGCAGTAGGAGCCTCATTCCCTGTGATCTTTGTGCTGATCTCCATGATAATAGGATTGGCTTCAGGGATTACTATAGTCATATCACAGTATTTTGGTGCCAAAGATTATGATAATGTCAGAAGGGCGATTGACACTATGTATATAGGAATGTTTTTTGCCTCCATCGGGACTACTGTGGTGGGGATTATCTTCAGCGAGGATATATTCAGACTGCTGAATCTACCCGAGGAAGTGATGCCCATGGCACTGGAATATCTGAATATTTACCTGCTGGGTATGATTACTTTTTTCGGTTTTAATGGTACAAGTGCCATATTAAGAGGTATGGGAGATTCAAAAACACCTCTATATTTCCTTATAATTTCAACCCTCACCAACGTGGGACTCGACCTTCTTTTTGTTATTGTATTTAATATGGGAGTAAAAGGAGTTGCTCTTGCCACAGTTATATCACAGACTGGTGCACTGGTAACTGCCATATTATACCTTAACAGGTATCATGAAATAATTAATATAAGGCTGCACGGACTTGTGTTCGACAGGCAAATATTTAAGCACAGTATCAGGATAGGTTTACCCACCGGTTTTCAACACAGTTTTGTTGCTCTGGGAAACATGGCTATTATGGGGGTTGTAAATACATTCGGGACAGATGTGATCGCAGCTTTCTCAGTTGCCAGCCGCCTTGATGCAATAGCTACTATACCGGCAATGATAATGGCACAGGCCCTTGCAACATTTGTAGGCCAGAACCTGGGAGCCAATAAATCATACAGGGTAAAAACCGGTCTACTATCTACTATCCTGCTTACCAGTATCGTTACTATTGCAACAACTGCAGTCATTGTTTCTTTTGGTGATATTTTCATCGATGCCTTCACAAGTGACCCTAATGTTATAGATATTGGCTCAGAATACCTTACGATAGTGAGCCTCTTTTACCTGGTCTTTGCCTTCATGTTTACCTTTAACGGGGTGATGAGAGGTGCCGGTGATACATTCATCCCAATGATATTTACTCTTATCTCACTCTGGCTCATACGAATACCTTTTGCTTTATTCCTATCTAACAGGCTGGGAGAAACGGGTATATGGTGGTCATTCCCTATGAGCTGGGCAACAGGCCTGATTATGTCATGGATATATTACCTTACAGGTCGCTGGAAGAAAAAGGTTATTGTTAAACCACAGGTTAGATAAAATCTCTATTTTTAATACATTTGTTCAACAAAGTAACAGGTTATGATCAAATCAATGACAGGCTACGGTTTATCCTTTGCCGAAACACCGGAAAAAAGAATTACTGTTGAGTTACGATCACTAAACAGCAGACAAATAGATATAAATATCAAAATACCATGGTATTATAAAGAAAAGGAAATAGAAATAAGGTCAAAAATAAGCAAGGATCTCGTAAGGGGAAAAGCAGACCTGGCTATTTTTGTCGATGCCATTGATGACCAGAATCTGCCATCACTGAATAAAACTGCTATAAAAAGCTATTATAAGCAACTTATTGATGTGGCCGGTGAACTGTATATCGAAAACAGGAATGAATTAATGTCAATCATCATGAGGCTTCCTGAGACTCTTAAAACTGATAAACAAACGATTAGTGAAGAGGAATGGGGACTGATAACTGAGCTTCTGGAAAAAGCAATCAGGGAGCTCGACGAGTTCAGGGTGGAAGAAGGGAAATCAATAGAAAAGGATCTCAGGGAAAGAATCAGCCTTATTGAGTCATACCTAGATGAGATATTACCTTACGAAGAAGAAAGAATAATTAAAATAAGAGAAAAAATAAATAATAGTCTGAAACAGCTGGGAAATGAAAATATTGATCAAAACAGGTTCGAACAGGAGGTACTATATTACCTAGAAAAGCTGGATATTAATGAGGAAAAGGTAAGGTTAAAGAAACATTGTGAATACTTTATACAGACAGTTGAATCAGAGAATACCAACGGTAAAAAATTAGGTTTTATATCCCAGGAGATAGGAAGGGAGATTAACACCCTGGGTTCTAAAGCGAATGATGTAAGGATACAAAAGATAGTGGTGATGATGAAAGACGAGCTGGAGAAAATTAAGGAGCAGTTGTTGAATGTATTATGAAAAAAGATCAGAGTGAAGGAAAATTAATTATTGTTTCTGCTCCCTCAGGATCAGGTAAAACAAGTATAGTTAGATATCTCCTGGAGCATCAGCCGGGACTGGAATTTTCAATCTCAGCAACGAGCAGGGCCCCGCGCAAAAGTGAAAAACACGGGGTGGATTACTACTTTATGACTGCTGATGAATTCAGGCAAAGAATAGACAATAATGAATTTGTTGAGTGGGAGGAAGTCTATAAAAACACATACTATGGCACCTTACGCAGTGAAATAAAACGGATATGGGATAAGGGCAAGCACATTATCTTTGATGTGGATGTAAAAGGAGGACTGAGCCTTAAAGAAGAGTTTGGTGTAAAGGCAATTTCTTTCTTTATTAAGCCACCGGGTATTCAAGAACTCAGGCAAAGATTAATAAAAAGAGGTACTGATTATCCGTCAGAAATTGAAATGCGTATCAATAAAGCGACTGAGGAAATGGGTGAAGCCTTTAATTTTGATAAAGTCATAATTAATGATGACCTTGATAAAGCATGCATGGAAGCCCTGGAAATTTGCAAAGGCTTTTTAAATAATAATGGGTAAATCATGAAAACAGGACTCTATTTTGGTTCTTTTAATCCTGTACATATAGGCCATATGGCAGTAGCAAACTACATATACGAATATTCCGAGCTTGAAGAAATTTGGTTCGTGGTAAGTCCGCATAATCCACTTAAGACAAAAAGCAGCTTACTGGCTGATCATCACAGGATGCGCCTGGCTGAAATAGCTATTGGGGACGATCAAAGATTCAGGGTCTCTGACATAGAATTAAAGCTCCCCCAGCCTTCATATACTATTGATACACTTACCTATCTCAGGGAAAAACATACCATGCATCAGTTTGCCATTATAATGGGTAGTGATAATCTCTCAACCATAAATAAATGGAAGAATGCGGAATTACTTATTGACTCATGTAAGATCTTTGTTTACCCAAGGCTAAACAAAGGGAAAGAACCCGGTCCTGCTGTGAAATCAATGCTTCAGTCAGCAGATATTGATGTTGTTGAAGCTCCTATAATTGACATATCAGGTACTTTTATCCGCTCAGCTATCAGGGAGGGCAAAGATATACGCCATTTCCTGCCTCCCGGGGTGTGGCAGTATATCAAAGACATGCATTTCTACGAATAACTGGGACCCTTAAAACATGCTACTATTTCAGGATCAGTAGTGCTTAATGTATAAAAATGGAATATTGGAATATTGGATTAATGGAATGATGTATAGAGTAGCTATCTGCACATTATTCCATTAATCCATTACTCCATCATTCCATTAATTTAGTTTCCTGATGATTTCCATGCCCCTCACAAGTGCTTTCTCATTCATTGGAAGCAGGTGATGATATCTCTCGGGAAGTGATTTTTTAAGCCCCGTAAGCACATTCTCCATCTTAAGCACGGGGTTTATTTTGAGATATCCGCCAAGTACCACCATGTTGAAAGTCTTTGAACTTTCCATCCTGGTTGCCTCTTCCGTAGCATCTATCCTGTAAATAGCTATATCCTTTCTTTCAGGATGTCTTACGATACCGTGTCCATCGTAAATCAGGGTACCTCCCGGTTTCACCGCTTGTTCAAACTTATCAAGAGATTGCTGGTTAAGTATTATTGCAGTATCAAAAGTCCTCAGTATAGGGCTGCTGATCCTTTCATCACTCAGTATCACTGTTACATTAGCTGTTCCACCGCGCATTTCCGGCCCATATGAGGGCATCCAGCTTACTTCCATATCCTGCATTATTCCTGAATAGGCCATTATCTTACCCATGGAAAGAACCCCCTGTCCGCCAAATCCGGCTATTATTATTTCTTCTGTCATAACTTGTCAGTTTTCAATAATTTGGTTAAACTATTATTCTTCAGGTACCTTAAAATCACCCAGCGGATAGAATGGAAACATATTTTCTTCCATCCACTTATTTGATTCCACCGGTGTCATTTTCCAACCTGAAGGACAGTTAGATACAACCTCTATAAAGCAAGTACCTTTATTTAGTTTCTGATATTCAAATGCTTTACGGATTGCCTTTTTTGTTTTCCTCACATTGCCTGGTTTATGTACACTCTGTCGTGTAACATAATATGTACCTGGCAGGGTAGCTACTATATCAGTCATTTTCAGTGGATTTCCCATCAGCTTAACATCCCTTCCATAAGGGGAGGTAGATGATTTCATACCTTCAATTGTGGTGGGTGCCATCTGGCCACCGGTCATTCCGTATATGCCATTATTAATAAAGATAATCAGTATATTTTCACCCCTGTTGCAGCTATGAATGGTTTCTGCAGTACCAATAGCTGCCAGGTCGCCATCGCCCTGGTAGGTAAACACGAATTTTTCAGGCATCAGTCTTTTAATTGCCGTAGCCAGTGCCGGTGCCCGTCCATGAGCAGCTTCCTGCATATCAAGATCCAAATAATTGTACATAAGCACCGAGCAACCTACCGGAGTTATTCCTATTGTATCCTGTTGGATACCCATTTCTTCAATAACCTCTGCGAGGATATGGTGGACAGTTCCATGTCCACAACCCGGACAGTAATGCATGGTATTGTCTGTCATCACCGATGATCTTTTATGGACAAGGTTTTCGGGTTTTATGATTTCCTTTGAACGTATATTATCTGCCATGATATTATCCTCCAATAATTTTGATTTTTAAATTTTCAACAACTTCTTCAGCTGTTGTTACTATACCACCCATCCTGCCAAAGTGCTCTACCGGCACCTTGCCATTCACGGCCAATCTCACATCTTCAACCATCTGTCCTGCACTCATTTCAACTGAGAGAATCCCCTTAACCTGGTTAGCCAGTTCATTTATCTCTTTTGAGGGAAAGGGGAAGAGAGTAATTGGCCGTAATAGGCCTACCTTAATACCTTCTTTCCTAGCCAGTTGGATGGCTTTTTGCGATACACGTGAACTGGTACCGTAAGCCACCAGCAAGTATTCCGCATCCTCGCACTGGAAAGTTTCATACCTCACCTCTTTTTCCTGCATCTCACGGTACTTTTTCTGGAGCTTAATATTAAACTGCTCCTGCTTATTGGAATCGAGATCGAGGGATGTTATAATATTTCTTTCCCTGTCGGGAGTCTTACCTGTGGTAGCCCAGCCAGGTAATTCTTTTGATCTTTCCTTCTGTGGTTTAAGCCATACTTTCTCCATCATCTGACCTATTGCACCATCGGAAAGTATCATTGCCGGGTTCCTGTACTTAAATGCAAGGTCGAAGGCTAGCTCCACGAAGTCAGCCATTTCCTGCACTGAAGATGGTGCCAGGACTATCATTTTATAATCACCATGTCCTCCTCCCTTTGTAGCCTGAAAATAGTCAGACTGTGAAGGCTGTATTGTTCCAAGCCCTGGTCCGCCTCTTACAACATTTACTACCAGGCAGGGCAACTCTGCACCTGCAATATAACTTATACCTTCCTGTTTGAGTGATATACCGGGTGATGAGGAAGATGTCATTACTTTTTTTCCGCAACCTGCACCTCCGTATACCATATTAATGGCAGCAACTTCACTTTCAGCCTGCAAAACGACCATTCCTGTTCTTTCATGAGGCTTTTCCAGCGTTAGGTATTCAAGGACCTCGCTTTGCGGGGTGATGGGATAGCCAAAATAGCCATCGGTACCGGCCCTGATTGCTGCTTCAGCAATGGCCTCGTTGCCTTTCATTAATCTTAGTTCCTTTTCCATATCTGATTTTTATACTTTTATTAATTAAACTTTAATCCGGTAAACGGTTATCACACCATCAGGACAAACCACCGAGCAATTTGTGCAACCTGTACATACATCCATATTTAAAGCTTCCGCATAATTATAACCTTGGCTGTTCACCTCGGACGACAGGGCAATAACCTCTGTAGGGCACGCAGTAATGCATACACCACATCCTTTACATTTTTCTTTATCGATCACTATCGATCCTTTAACTTTGGCCATATTACTTATATTAAATTATTAATCATTTATTTAAAATCCTCATAAAATCTTTGTAATCTTTCTGACAGTACCGGCAGCACAGTTCTCGGTATCTGTGACACACAGGCCCTCAATCCCTCGGTTCTATCACTTCCGGTAATATTAAGTGTTATTGCACTTATGCCGTAATATAGCAGATTCTCGAGTAGTTCACCACTGCTCATGCCGGGAAATGAGATTGTGAAATAGAAACCATCGGCTATCGGTTTGTCAATGTCAGTATCATATACTATATTAAATCCGTTGACAATAAACATTTGCTTCATCATTCTTGCCCTCTCCCCATACTCTTTAACATCTTCAATATAGTTATATTCTCCGTTGTTAATTGCTTTCAGCATGGCATGGAGTCCATATTGGGCAGTATGAGTAACACCTGCTGACAATGCATATAATGCACCGAACACTATGGCATGCCCGAACAAATCACTGGTATAATACCTTCGCAGGTCAGGGTAGCGACGGTTGTAAAGATGATCAGATATTACCAGCATACCTACACGCTGACCCGCATAGCTGAATGCTTTTGAACTGGATATTAGCAGGATATAATTATCACAGTGTTTAGCTACAGTGGGCTGATAGGGGGGCTGACCCGGTCTGCCGTATTGCTTGCGGAAATCCATGCCAAAGTATGCAAGGTCTTCAATAACAGTAGCATCATATTTAGTAGCCAGTTCACCAATTATCTTCAATTCGTCATCTGTGAAACACATCCATGACGGATTATTAGGATTTGAATAGAGGATGCTCGACACCTTGCCCGTCTGCAGGTAAGACTCAAGCTTTGCCCTTAGTTTTTCTCCACGGTAATTATATACATCAAACGACATGTAGTCCTGGCCGAGTACCTTTATCTGCTGCTTCTGAACCGGGAATCCGGGATCAATAAAAAGTGTGCCTTCCTTTGTTCGGTCATTCCTGTTTACAACCAGGAAACTGGCCATACCACCCATGAGTGATCCAACTGTAGGAATACAACCTTTAGGATGAACATCAACATCCAGAAATAACTTGATAAACCTTGATGTTTCTTCCTTCAACTGATGTAATCCTTCAATATTAGGATAAATTGAGGTCACTCCATCATCAAGAGCTGCTTTCTCTGCCTCAATACCTATTAGTGGTGAAGGTAAACCCGGCACACCCATTTCCATCCTTACGTATTTCTCACCTGTCTCTCTTTCAATCTGGTTTACAAGTTTTACTATCTCACGTATACTTGCATTATCCAGGGAAGCAAGATCACTCTCTTTGATCTTTGCTTCAACTACCGAAGAGTCTATCGGTGTATTTCTCATAAATATAAATTTTTAAGCCAGGGTTCAAAAATGAACAGGGGCAGTCTGTCCAAACCGCCCCTGTTTGTTAATTTATTCCTTTTCTTTTAGCAATACTATAATTCCCATAAGCATAAGAATAATCGTAGACAATAATAACCGGGTACTATCATTATTTACTTTCGACTTCATATCGCGTCTCATTATTAATCTATACTTAATGGGACCTTAAATATACAAATTCTAAACTCAATTAAAAACATGTTAAAAATCATTTCTGGATATTGCAGCAAGGACATGTTTCACTCAAAATAAAAAGATAAAAAACTGCCACCATGAACAAGACTATCAATATATCAGACCTTTTCATAATTGCCTCTGGCTAGCTAGCAGTCCTCGCTTGCTAACGCAAACTCACGCTGTTAGGTTCATCTCTCAATCCTTATTCTGGCATCTACTGCTTTTACCGTTTCCGGATTACCCATAAGCGGATTCAGGTCCATCTCAGCAATTTCCGGTGCTGTTTCCAGGAGTGCTGACAAGTGAATCAGAACATCCACAAATGCTTTAATATTTACACCTTCCTGTCCCCTGACACCCTTGAGTATATTATAACCTTTCAGGGTGTTTATCATTTTTTCAGCTTCACTCTCACTCAGGGGCACAAGTGCATTATTGACGTCTTTAAGCACTTCAATAAATATACCTCCCAGGCCGGCCATAATCAAGTGTCCGAACTCGCCCTCCCGTATCGCGCCTGCAAACAGTTCCTGGCCGCTGATCATAGGCTGCATAAGCACAGCTTCCACATTTTCAATTTTCATCAGCCTTCTGAACTCAATCCCTGCTTCCTCAGTGCTACTGACATTAAGAACCACACCTCCTACATCAGATTTATGTACTGGTCCGACTACTTTCATTACCAGTGGGAACCCCAGTTTGACAGCTTTCTGTATTGCTTCATCCACTGTATATGCCAGATCCTCCTCCACCCTTTCAATGCCTGCTGCATCAAGTAATTCCCTTACATCTTCCGGCATAAGATAGCCATTACCGTTATTGTCTATTATCTTCCTGATAGCTTTATTATTAATCCGTGGTTTACCATAAGAATCATCACCTGGATATCCTGTATTAAGAACCTTTCCGAGAGCATTTGCAAAGACCACTTCATCGGGGAAATTGACATTTCCCTTTGCAATAAAATCATTAACTTCTCTTCCTGCAGTTATAAGTGAAGGTAGTACAGGATAAATTGGTTTTTTACCTGACCTCTTTTTATCATGTAATACTTTGTAAACATCATCAACAGGGAATAGCCCCGGGCTGCCGAAAATAACGGCTACTGCATCAATCTCATCAAAATCATTCTCGCATGCATCCAGGATAAAGGCCAACTGTTCTGCATTACCTGTGGCGAGAAAATCAATAGGGTTGGCAACCGATGAGCCGGGAAACAGCTTTTCAAGAAGGGCTTTTGCCTTATCCCCTTTGATTTGTGGAATTTCTATTCCTCCTTTTGACAGGGCATCAGTCATCATTACCGCCGGACCTCCGGCATGCGTTACGATAGCCATTTTCCTGCCTGGAGGGAGTGGATTCATGAGTACTGCTGTAACTGCCGCCAGCTCATGACGACCATGGCATCGTATTATGCCAGCTTTCCTGAAAAGGGCATCAACAGCCACATCAGGACTGGCCATGGCTCCTGTATGTGATGAGGCCGCCCTGCTGCCGGCTTCTGAAGAACCTGCTTTGATTGCCGCAATCCTACAACCTTTCCTTATTAGTGATGAAGCATGCCTGAGCAGTATATCAGGCTTACCTATACTTTCAATGTATAATAATTTTACAGCAGAGCTTTTACCATGCTCATATGCTTCGTCCATATGCTTAAGTACATCCTCAACACCAACCTGGGCGCTATTACCAACCGAAAAAACACTTGAGAAACGTATGCCATTGGGTATTGCTGACTCCATAATAAACACCGAAGTGGCACCCGAGCCAGAAATAAAATCAACACCTGATGGATCAAGTTCAGGAATTGGTGTAGTAAAAACACCGCTGTAGGCCGGGGTCAGTACACCAATGCAATTAGGACCTATAAGGCATCCTCCAACTGAATCAATAATATCAACTATTTCGCGCTCCAGCTTTGCTCCCTCTTCATTCTCTTCGCCAAAACCTGCAGACAGGATAATAAAAGCCCTGGTAGCTTTCTTATGGGCAAGGATATTAACCGTATCCCTGCAATATTTTGCTGCAATTGCAATTATTGCCAGGTCAGTATCAGGAATATCAGCAGGACTGCGGTATGATTTTATTCCCTGCACCTCGTCTGCTTTCGGGTTTATTACACTAAGGTCTCCCCTGAACTCACCATCAATTATATTTTTCAGCACTTTGCCTCCGGGCTTGGAAATATCATCCGAGCCCCCAACAACAACAATACTGCGGGGATTTAATAAGTGATTGTTAATCATAGCATAAAGATTATTCAAATAAAGGGCTCAACGCTCAGTCAATGTATGAAAATCAAATAAATCATACAATGATTGTTAGAAAATTGTTGAATTGTTGAAGTGATAAATCGTTGAACGGGACGTTTATTATAAGGGTAGGTTTTTATTATTAATCAATCCCGATCATTACATTAGAGCCCTTAATAATGGCATAAGCCTCTTTGCCAATTTCCAGTCCGAGTTTTTCGAATGATTTTTTTGTAATAACGGATGTTATTTCCAGCCCGGGAGCTATCTCAACTACAACCTCAACATTTACAATCCCTTTTTCGTAAGATTTTAAGGTGCCTTTTAATACGTTACGAGCACTTATTTTCATTTGATTACCTGTGAATGATTATTAAGCTATTATTCTATACTAATATTCTGCATAATATATCTAAAGAATCGCTAATGCATTTTTCACATATACGTTCAAGAACATTATTTTCAACTGCTCTGTCATGATCTAAAGGTGAATCCAGTTCATAACCGATCAGTTCCCTGCAATTTGTTGTTTTATGTAATTTCTTAAATTCCGAATCGAATTTCTTTATTAGTTTATAAGCTTCTTCCTTTCTCTCATGGTTATCACAATACTTATTGCCACAATAAAGACTTATAGCCATAAAGCTGCCTGTAACCGCCCCGCATGTTTCCTGCATATGGCCCATACCTCCTCCGAAACCTGATGAAACCTTTTCAAGAAATGAAACATCTGTTTCAATCTTTCCTGCCATGGAACTCAGCACTGATTGTGAACAATTAAAACTTGATCTGAACCTTTCAATAGCTTCTTTTTTTATGCTTTTATGATCCATTTGAAAACTTGTTTGTTTAATAGCAAATTTAATGAATAATCCATTAATCCAGTAATCCAGTATTCCATCACTCAATTATTTCTAACTATATTTGTAGATTCAATTTTCACGATGAATAATAGAGTAACCGACATACTGAAAGGCAATAAATTCGGAATTGAAGAAATCGAGACTTTGCTGAAGGCAGAAGGAGAAGACCGGGCCATACTGTTCAAGGAATCAGCCAGGATTAAACATGAACATTCGGGCAATAAGGTATATTACCGGGGCTTAATAGAATTCTCGAATATTTGTGATAAGAACTGTTATTACTGTGGCATACGTAGAGATAATAAAAAGGTTGAAAGATATAACCTTACTGACAAAGAGATTCTTGATGCTGCACTATATGCTTTCGAAAATAGTTATGGTTCCATAGTATTGCAGTCCGGTGAACTAAGCAATTCAAGTTTTACTTCCAGGATAACCAGCCTGCTTACGGAGATAAAAAAGCTGTCTGACGGAAAACTTGGGATTACGATATCACTGGGTGAACAAACTGAGGAAGTATACCGTGAGTGGTTTGATGCCGGAGCTCACAGGTACTTGTTGCGCATTGAAGCATCAAATCCTGCACTATATGCAAAATTACATCCGGATGATGAGTTGCATAATTACCACCGAAGGCTGGAATGTCTGAACCTGCTGCAAAAAATTGGATACCAGACAGGCACCGGGGTAATGATAGGGTTACCGTTTCAAACATATGAAGATCTTGCCGGTGATTTGCTTTTCATGAAAAACTTTGATATAGACATGGTAGGCATGGGTCCCTATATTGAGCATGCCAATACTCCACTTATTGAATACAAAAGTGAATTACTTCCAATAGAGGTCAGATTTGACCTGTCGCTTAAAATGATAGCTGTGCTCAGAGTTTTAATGAAGGATATTAATATTGCTGCATCCACTGCCCTGCAGGCAATAGATCCCATGGGACGTGAAAAAGCTGTAAAGATTGGGGCTAACGTTATAATGCCAAACATCACACCGGGTATATACCGCGATAGCTATAATCTATACGAAAACAAGCCCTGCACAATCGATGCAGATGATGACTGCAAAGAATGCCTGGACGCAAGATTGAAGATGGTGGATGCCGAGCCGGGCTACGGAGAATGGGGCGACGCAGAACATTACTATAAAAGAAGACAAAAGACAACCGAGCCCTGAGGACTCGGGGCGAGCTCACAAGCGGGTGGTGATTGTGGCTGGTGGGAGCGAGTAAAAGACAAAAGTAAAATGTAAAATGTAAATCGTATCATGGGTGATATGCCACTCTCCCACATCATGGCCAATAATTAATGTGCCTGAATAATTCAATTATCGGAATTTCTTTAATGTTATTTTAAAACATAGCTTTGTATAATAAGCAATGAAATGCCTTATTTTATAATAAATTAAACACTACCAGGATGAAAAATAGAATTATAGTTCTTGGCACCGGGTTGGTTGGTTCAGCAATAGTCAAAGACCTTTGCAGTAATTACCTGGTTACTGCTGTTGATATATCTTCAGAAAATATCAATATGCTCAAGGGTCTAGATAATGTAAAAGCTGTAACAGCCGATTTGTCTGATTCGTCAATAATAAAAGACCTTGTCCGTGATCATGACCTTGTCATTGGAGCACTTCCCGGTTCAATGGGTTACAAATCAGTTAAGGATACAATAGAAGCGGGCAAAGACATGGTAGATATATCTTTCTTTCCTGAAGATCCATTTGGTCTGGACAGGATGGCCAGGAATAAAGGGATAACAGTTGTTACTGATTGTGGTGTGGCTCCCGGAATGAGTAATATTATACTTGGTCACCACCATTCTTGCATGAGTGTTGAAAGATATGAGTGCTATGTTGGCGGACTCCCTTTTAAGAGGGAATGGCCCTGGCAATATAAAGCAGTGTTCTCACCGATTGATGTGATCGAGGAATATATCCGGCCTGCCCGTTACATGATAAATGGAGATATTGTCGTAAGAGAGGCACTGTCTGAACCAGAATATATTGAATTTGATGAAATAGGGACACTGGAAGCATGGAATTCTGACGGATTAAGAACTCTCCTGAAAACCATACCGGTACCTAATATGATAGAGAAAACACTGCGTTATCCCGGCACTATTGATTACCTGAGGATGCTCAGGGAAGCCGGTTTTTTCAGCTATGATGAGATTGAGGTAAAAGGCAATAAGGTAAGACCTATAGATCTTACATCAAGTCTTATGTTCCCTCAATGGCAACTGAAAGAAGGTGAAGAAGAATTTACGCTGATGAGGATAATAATTGAGGGCAGGGATAAAGGAGAAAAGTACAGGTACCAGTATGACCTTTTTGACCGTTATGACAGGGAAAACAATATTACTTCCATGGCAAGAACAACAGGCTACACTTGCACTGCGGTTGCAAACCTGCTTATGGAAGGTATGTACGAATCACCAGGCATAAATCCACCGGAATTTATCGGGAAAACAGAAGGGCACCTGAAGTTTATACTGGGATACCTGAAGGAAAGGGGTGTATATTACCGAATAAGTAATGAGCGGTGAGCGGTGAGTCTGATTAATTGAACGATATTACGGTAACAGATACATTATTGATATTATTCAGGCGTTCGACAAGTCCGTTCATTTCTGAGTGTTCACCAACAAGTTCAAGAAGAATCAATCCCATGTCCTTACCATGATCTTCCTCGTTGATGCCCAGTCGGGTTCTGATGGTGCACCCAAATGAAGTGAGGGCTTTCTGGACTTCCCTTATGATTTCAGACCTGTTATTTATTATCATCCCTACCACCGCAACAGCTGATTCAACGGGTATCGGATATGGTTTGTCTGCTTCGGGTCCAAGGTCCATCTGCTTTAGCTCTATGCCATATATCTCACCCAAGTCATTCATAAGAGCTTTTACTCCTGCTTCATCATCCTTCAGGTGAAGCAGGATATAAGCCTCCCGGCTGCATACATCCTCGTTCAGTTCATGAAACCCCAGCCTGGATTTGATTATTGAAGAATGCTTGCTGAGCACATCCTGTGTATGTCCGGATTCTTTGATCCTGTCGACCACCCTTATCGCTATTATTCTTACCATATTTATTGATTAAGATAATTCTAGAAATACAAATCTCTTTCGCCCTGCCTGATTCTTTCAATCCTCGCTTTTGTTTTTGTAGCCACATCATAATCGAGCCTTGACAGGCCCCTTTCTATTGCTCTCCATCCTTTTTCAGCAAGCCGGCCATCTGCATAGTCGACCAGGTATTCAGCCAGGGTAAGAGCCGCGTTTGGTGAGCAATACCTCTTTATGAAGCCTGGAACTGAAAACTCCATAAAATGTTCGCCCGTTCTTCCCAATCGGTAACATGCCGTACAGAAAGAGGGCATAAAGTCGTCATCGAGAAGTTCATCTATTACCTCAGCCAGTGACCTGGCATCATTGATCATGAATTGCTCCCTGTTAAGGTTTTGCTGTTCATTCTTAATATCTGAATATGAGCCCAGTTCAATCTTTGTGCCCCCGTCAATTTGCGAAACCCCGAATTTTATTACTTCCCTCCTGACATCATGACTTTCCCTGGCCGTAAGTATCATGCCGGTATAAGGCACTGCCAGCCTGAGTATAGCCACTAATATTTTAAATTCATCATTCGTCACTTCATAATCCTTATTCATATTAAGTGTAGACGCATCTTTCAGTCGAGGAAAGGATATTGTATGCGGACCAACATTATAACATGCCTCAAGGTGGTTTGTATGTCGCACCAGGCCAAGCACTTCAAAGCGCCAATCATATAATCCGAACAGGGCTCCAATACCCACATCATCAACACCGGCTTCCTGTGCCCTGTCAAGCGAGGTCAGCCTCCAGTCATAATCTCTCTTTTTACCCGTGAGGTGATACCATTTGTATGCTTCCGGATGATAAGTCTCCTGAAACACCTGAAAAGTACCTATGCCTGCATCACCCACTGTTCTGAACCCTTCGATATCAAAAGGAGCAGCATTAATGTTTACCCGCCTGATTTCACCTTTACCCTTTTTAATGCTGTAGACTAGTTTTACAGTATGAGCTATATACTCTGCTGAATATTTCGGATGCTCACCGTAAACAAGTATCAGTCGCTTCTGGCCGTTATCTTCCAATGCCGAGACTTCTTTTATTATCTCTTCATCAGATAATGTCTTTCTTATAGCTTCTGTATTACTTGACCTGAAGCCACAGTATTTACAGTTATTGCTGCAATAATTTCCTATATATAATGGGGCAAAAAGTACTATTCTGTTACCATATACCTTCTCTTTCAGTGCCCTTGCACCGGCCTTTATCTCCTCTACAAGTTCAGGATCATCAGAATTAACCAGCACAGCCGTTTCCTCCAGTGTTAACCTGTTTTTGTCAAGCGATTTGGCAATGACATCACGTACACTGGACTTATCAGGTTTTGTTTTATTTATTATGTCCCATATCTCGTCAGGGTCAATAAATGGCTTCATCCTTTGATCCCTGATTGATAATCTTTCAGGATTAAATTTCATGCTATTATTTAAAATTAAACCAATTAAACCAAATACAAAGTAAGTTAATCAAAGCATAGCGGGCAATGAAAAATATCATGTTCAGCTAATAAATGAATTTCCCCTTAACTCATTACTGCATAACTGTTATGGATTTTACCTCCTTGGACATCCTGAACTATCCTTCCTTTACGAAATATGCTACTTTCTCAATTGATGTGATCATATCATACTCTTCCAGGTATACATTTGGTGGAACATTCAATGGTATAGTTGTGAAGTTCAGTATACCCTTTATCCCTGCTCTTATTGCTGCATCGGCAGTTGATCGTGCAAAATCAGGCGGTATTGTTAACATGGCGATGCTAATGTTATTCTCCTTTACTATCTTATCAAGATGTTCAACAGGATAGCATCGTACCCCGGCAATTACCCTGTTAACTTTCTGGGGATCATTGTCAAAAGATGCCACGATATTGAGCTTGGATCTTTTACCCTTGAAATAAGAGGTAATTGCACGTCCCAGGTTACCAATACCTATAACAGCAACATTCTGACCATCTTCGGAATCAATAATGTTACCAATAGTTGTAATCAATTCCCTGACATCATAACCCTTTTTCTGAACACTTGAGTAGCCAATCAGCATTAGATCTCTTCTGACCTGCACTGCTGTAATATGAAGCAGGGCAGCTAGTTCATGTGAGTATATGTATCTATTTCCTAAAGCGAGATAGCCAAGCAGGTTCCTGCGGTATTCACTAAGTCGTTCAACAGTTTTTCCTGGTAGTCTTTTCATCTGCATCGATTTGCTTATTATACAAATATAATAAATAGAATAATTCTCAGTCTGTAACCTGTTTCAATGGGAGCCTCAGAGTAAAAGTACTGCCTTCATCAGGTTTGCTTTCCACACTTATAGTTCCGTGATATAACCCTGCTACTTTTTTCACAATTGACAGACCCAGCCCACTTCCGGTTATATTACGGGTTTTTTCATTCTTTATTCGAACAAAATCATCAAACAGTACACGCTGGTCATCCTTGCTTATGCCTATACCGGTATCTTATAGCCAGGGAAACGGGAAGGGAGATAATTGATAATATGATTTTTGAAGATCCGGAACTTCCCCCTGAAAGCTTTATTGAAGGAATAGACCTTGTAACTGAAGGTATACTGACCCTGCAAAAAGTAGTGGAGATACTTGACAACTATAATAAACACAAACCGGGTAAAGGACCCGCCGATAAAATAGTCAGGTTATTGATGGAATCAGATGATATACAGTTCATAATAGGTACAAGGATCAATATAGCTCATCAGGATCCTGCCCTGCCTGTCGACCTTGAAATAAGGCGCAATGTGGTAAAAAAGATGGCTGCACTTCTGGAAGAAAAATGGCTCAAGGAAGTAAACCTTGAATTTATTTAACTCTTCCGGTACTTTTCAAGGTAATCAAAAAGAACAGATTGTACATATGGGAATGTGAGAACTGGAGGCAGGTATTCAGAAAATATTACCTCATCAATTTCATCCATATCCTTGTGATCACCTATTGAAATAATATCTGCATAATACAGCCTTCCTGCTCTTAGTTTATTTTCCTCAAGTACCGTATATGTTGAGATACATCTGATCTCAAATTTTGAAGCACCTGTCTCCTCCGATAGTTCCCTTTCGGCAGCTTTATCCGGGTCTTCCTTATTGTTTATATGCCCGGCAGGCAATTCATAACCCTTCCTGCGCTTATGCTTGATAAACACCCATTTATTCCCGTGCCTTGCCCCGATTATTACATATTTAAGGCCACATTCGGGATGGTAGTCTGGTGAATGAAAGTCAACCCTGAGCATATCAATGATTTTAAGCCAAAAGATAAACATAACAAATCAAACTATATTACTAAATAATTGCTATTTTTAGCATTTAAACGAAAACTTGCTTGAAATATAACTATTCTTATCTTTTAACTATCTCTGTGGCAACTGCCCTTGGTGGATTGCTTTTTGGTTTTGATATTTCAGTAATATCAGGAACAATACCCTTCCTACAGGATTATTTCAATTTAACAGAAGCAGCAAAAGGATGGGTCGTTAGTTCAGCCCTCGCCGGTTGTATTATTGGAGCTTTAACCAGCGGCAGATTGGGTGATATTCTTGGTAGAAGACTTGTTCTTAAGATATGTGCTGTGCTTTTTATTATTTCTGCTATTGGTTCAGGATTATCAACTTCCATACCATCATTTATTATTTACAGGCTAATCGGAGGATTTGCTGTGGGAGGAGCCTCAGTCCTCGCTCCCGTTTATATTGCAGAAGTATCTCCTGCTCCATTGCGTGGTAGAATTGTATCTATTAACCAGCTTACTATTGTCATTGGTATCTCACTTGCATATTATTCAAATTATCTGCTTCTGAACATAGTTGATAATTCATGGAGATGGATGTTTGCAGTTGAAGCGATACCGGCACTAGTATTCTTTATCGCTCTGTTTTTTATTCCTGACAGCCCGAGGTGGCTGGTAAAAAACAATAATGAGATTGAAGCAGAAAGAATATTGAAAAGAATATCTCCTTATCATCCAATAGAATCAGAAATGAAAGAGATAAAGGACTCGCTCAAAGAAGAAAAAAGAAGAGCCGGTTTCAGGGAAATACTGAAACCAGGACTCAGAAGAATTCTGTTCATTGGGATTATACTCGCAGTTTTTCAACAATGGTGTGGTATTAATGTCATCTTCTTCTATGCTCCTGATATTTTCGCTTCAATGGATATCAATATGGATGCAGCTCTTTTTCAAACAACTTTAATCGGTATAGTAAACATACTTTTTACACTTATTGCCATGTGGCTGATTGACCGTATCGGAAGAAAGATATTAATGATTACCGGATCATTCATTATGTCATTAGGGTATATGCTGATTGCAACTACAATAGATTCAGGAACCAGCAGTTATCTTCTGCTTGCCTTTATCCTAATGACAGCAGGAGCATTTGCTGCAACACTTGGGCCTGTAGTCTGGGTGGTGATGTCTGAAATATTCCCAAACAGGGCCAGGGGAACCGGGATGGCAATTACTACCTTCTTCCTCTGGACAGCCTGTTATATCCTTACACTTACTTTCCCGATGCTTGCCGAGGGCCTGGGCAAAACTGGCACTTTTATTATTTATTCAATCATATGTATAGCAGGAGGATTATTTGTTATATTCATGATACCTGAAACAAAAGAACGTACGCTCGAGGAACTTGAAAAAATCCTTATAAAAAAGTAAATTATTTATTTACCAGCATATCTTTATACTAATAAGTGAAACAAGTGAATATGTTAACTTCAAAGGAAAACCTTCAAAAAACACTTAATCACGAACAACCCGAAAAAGTCGTAATAGACTTTGGATCAACTGCTGTTACTGGTATTCATGTACTGGCAATTAAGAACCTTAGATCAATATTAGGACTCAAAGACATCCCTGTTAAAGTGACAGAACCATACCAGATGCTTGGTGCGGTGGATGAAGAATTGGGTGAAAAGCTGGGTATCGACATTCTGGGATTAGGAGGAAGATATGATATGTTTGGAATAGATAATGCATATTGCGAATGGAAACCATATACCACACCATGGGGACAGAAAGTAATGGTACCTGAAAGTTTCAATATAAGTACTGATATTAAAGGAGATACATATATCTATCCGGGAGGAGATAGATCAGTCCCTGCTTGTGCTAAAATGCCTGCATCAGGCTATTTCTTTGATGCTGTTATCAGGCAAAAACCAATTGATGATAATAACCTGAATCCCGAAGATAACCTTGAGGAATTTAAAATATGGGATAAAGATGATATTAATTACTGGAGAGCATCTCTTGAAAGGTTTTCAGATAAGGTTATGGGTCTTATTGTAACACCAGGGGGAACAGCAATAGGTGACATTGCACTTGTCCCTGGCTTACAATTAAAAGATCCCAGGGGTATAAGGGATGTAAGTGAATGGTATATGAGTACTCTGGCGAGGACCGACTACCTTCATGAGATATTCTCCAAACAAACAGATATTGCTATTGAAAACCTCAAGAAACTAAGAGACCTGGATGAAAATTTAATTGATGTCCTGTTTATCTGTGGTACTGATTTCGGAACACAGGTATCCACATTTATTGCCGAAGAACAATACCGTGAACTCTATATGCCCTACTATCTAAAGATTAATAACTGGATACACGAAAATACCAGTTGGAAAACATTTAAACATAGTTGTGGAGCAATAGAACCATTTATACCTGTATTTATTGAATCAGGTTTTGATATTCTTAATCCGGTTCAGCTTAATGCAACAGGCATGGATCCCGTTATGCTTAAGAAAAATTATGGAAGTGATATAGTTTTCTGGGGTGGTGGCATTGATACTCAGAAAGTACTTAGCTTTTCTGATCCGGAAACAGTAAGAAAGGAAGTATTGAGAAATTGTGAAATCTTTCATAAAGACGGTGGTTTTGTTTTTAATACAGTACATAATATCCAGGCAAATGTACCTGTTAGGAATCTTGATGCCATGATCAGAGCTTTAAAAGAATTTAATGGTCAGATATAGATCTTTTCCTATTGACTGATGAGCAAAATCTTAAGGGTAAAGCGAATATGGTGGTTTGTTATAGGAATCTTGCTGTTGCTGGTATCTGTATTTATAAGCGGTATAATTCATGGCAGGTTTAATTTCAAATATGAGACCGTGGAAATTAACTATCCATCATTGCCTCCAGCACTCGACGGATTCACAATCGTACATATTTCAGACCTCCACCTGAGAAGCTTCAATAAACACCAGGATAAATTAATATCGGTTGTTGACAGCATTAATTCCTATGAACCCGATATAATAGTTAATACCGGTGACTTCGTTACCTTTCTATGGACAGAGATAGAGCCTTTTAATAACATACTGGCTTCCTTGCAATCTGAATACGGTGTTTATGCTATTCCAGGCAACCATGATACAGGTATGTACAGTGCTGATTATAATCGTAACAATTATGGTGAACACCTTGATATAATGGAGGATATACTAATTAGTTTAAATCATACCTACCTTGAAGATACAAGCGCATTAATAAATATTGATACTTTAATTGTATCGCTTACCGGAGTTGTAACCTATGGCAGGGTGCCGGATCTTTATTATGGTAATGTTGACCGGGCGATGCAGGGTACTGACAATTCTGATTTCAGCATATTGCTCACTCACGATCCCAATCACTGGCTTCAGGATATTAAGTACCGCAACGATATAAATCTTACCTTGGCGGGTCATACTCATGGCATGCAGATAGGTATACTGTTACCAGGATTTAAACTCAGTCCGGCAAGCCTGTTATATCCGGCCTGGAATGGCCTTTATGGCAATAACAATAATTATCTTTATGTAAATCGTGGTCTAGGTACACTGGGTATACCTGCACGCATTGGCATGCCACCGGAGATAACAATTATAAAGATTAAAGATAAAAGTAAAAAGATAAAAGTGAGATGAGGATATTCTGATTGCGGGGATTTAAAATCCCCGCTAATCGGGATGGAGATGATAAGTTTAATCCCTCCTCGTCCTGTTCCGTCTCAGTTCCTGCATCTTTGTGTCGTAGGTCGTGAAGCGTTCTTCTCCCAGGATTCCTTTCAGTTCCTCATTCTGCTTGTTTGTCAATTCCTGCATCTTTTCCCTGTTGGCTCCGGGATCACCACCCTGCTGCATTTCGCTGAACATTTTCTGCCGCTCTTTGGCATATTTGACAAATACTTCTTTTACAGCTTTTTCTTCCTTGTCATTCTTTAGCTTGATAATTTCTTTCATTTGTTCAAGCTGTCGATTTGCGCTTTCCTCAGGATCCATATTACGCATCCCCTGCCCTCTCTGTTGGCCAAAGGCAGTTGTCACAACGAACGAGAGTATTAGCACTCCCAAGCTTTTCATTATTGTTTTCATGATTTATATTTTATTAATACACTCTGATTAGACAACCGACCGGAACGTTTTATTCCTAAAGAAGTATTACGACTAACGACTTACGACGAAAGACTAACGGCAGAGGTTCTTAAATGCATGTAGTATGTGTCTTTTGCCTTGTTCTTATCTGAAAATAAATCCCTCTTTCAGCGGGTCATCGGAATCGATCCAGAACTCATTACTTCCTGTATAATATGCTTTACCCGTTACTTCAGGTATTACTGCCTTATAAGCACCATACTCCAGCACATCTTTTATCTCAACATCCATGGTAGTACCCAGTATGCCCTCAATTTTAACACGTTGATTAACTGACAGTTCCCTTTTGGAATAATGCAGTCCGGCCCTGGCACTTATACCGGTACCTGTAGGAGATCGGTCGACTTCACCCGATGCGAAAATACATACATTACGGCTCCAATTATTGAGATCATAAGCTTTGCCTGTAAAGATAGTGCCATAAAGGAAGCCAAGCTCAGGTTCAAAGGGATGGTCAATCCTGAAATTTTCCATAACAGCCGATTTAATCTTCTTACCGTAATCGATAAGTTTATTATAGTCAGATTCATCCAGGTTAAGTCCCAGCTCATTCGCATCACAAAATGCATAGAAAGCCCCACCGTAAGCAACATCAAACCTGACACGCCCTATATCCCTCACTTCAACTGTCTCATCGCTGATAAGCAGGAAAGAAGGGACATTAACAAACGACACTTTCTCAACCCTGCCATTCCTGATATAAGCTTTTGACTTTATCCTCCCGGCAGGAACATCAATTTCAAGGATAGGATTTCTCCCTTCCTTCCTGACATAACCCGTTTCAAGCACAAAGCGGGTAATAGCTATTATGGCATGCCCGCACATGGTGCTATATCCTTCATTATGCATAAAAAAAGCTCCTAAGTCTGCTCCCTCGGTCTGGGGCTCTGTAAGTACAGCACCATACATGTCGGCATGACCCCTGGGTTCAAACATTAAGGCAGTACGGATATTGTCACAATGCCCTGCAAAATAGTGTCTCTTTTCCAGGATAGTATTACCCTTCAACTCAGGTAATCCTCCCGTTATTATTCGCAGGGGTTCTCCACAGGTATGCATGTCGATGGTTTTTATTATCTTTCTGTTATCACCGGCGATGATACTGCTGTCTTTAGTCTGAATTGTCATGATCAGGTTTATTTCATGGTTTCATTATACAAAATACGACTATATAAGTAATAATCACCAGTCATATAACCTTTTTTTCAGGCTTGAAATGATTTACTATCTTGGGTAGATATTTCTAAAACCTAATTATCAATATGAAAAAAATAATATACCAGGTTGATGCCTTTACCTCGGAACCTTTTAAAGGTAATCCTGCTGGAGTTTACATAACAGAAAGGATGCTTGAGCCTGATTTGATGCAGAATATAGCCATGGAAATAAATGCATCTGAAACAGCTTTTGTAACGCCCCGAGGCAAAGACTTTTCTATCAGGTACTTTACTCCTGTAAGTGAAGTGGATCTCTGCGGACATGCCACCCTCTCAGCTTCTCATATATTATATGAAACAGGAATGGTGAGCCCGGGGAATACCATTAAGTTACATTCAAAAGCCGGCGAGCTGATCGTCAGAAAAGAAGGCAACAGGATCATAATGAATTTCCCTGTTTACAGCCTCAGGGAAATTGATATCCCTGCCTCATTTAAAAGAGACACTGGTCTGAATGCCCTGGAGCTGTACCAGAGTGATTATGAGTGGAAGCTTGTGCGTGTTCAGTCAGAAGAGGAAGTGGTTAAAGCTGATCCTAATCCTGATACAATAAGAAATGCCGGGCTGGGAGAACTGATAGTAACCGCTGCATCATCAAGGACTGAATATGATTTCGTGGTAAGATGCTTTGTACCAGACCTTGGTATTGGTGAAGATCCTGTTACAGGATCAGCACATTGTGCCCTTGCACCATTCTGGAACATGAAGACAGGAAAGAAAGAATTCAGGTCTTTCCAGGCTTCAAAACGATCAGGCGAATTAAATGTCATACTTTCAGGCAAGCGCGTGGAAATAGCTGGTGAAGCAGTAACTGTATTGAAAGCAGAATTCCTTATTTGAGAATAAGGCTAATTTTAGTAGATTTGCTGATCTAAATAAATAACCCTGTTCTTAAAAAGAACCTCAATAAAAACAAGGCATGAAAATAACTATAGTTGGTACCGGTTATGTTGGTCTTGTTTCCGGTACCTGTCTGGCTGAGACAGGTGTAAATGTACAGTGTATTGATAAAAATGGCGCAAAGATAGATAATCTCAATAAGGGAATAATCCCTATATATGAACCGGGACTCGCCCCCATGCTCAAAAGGAATGTGGAGGCCGGCAGACTGAAATTCTCAACAAATATTAAGGAATCTATCAAAGATTCGCAGGCTGTATTAATTGCTGTAGGAACACCGCCTGATGAGGACGGCAGCGCCGATATAAAATATGTCATGGCTGTAGCAGAAGAAATAGGCCGGTATATGACTGATTATATTCTGGTTATAACAAAAAGCACAGTCCCTATAGGAACGGCAGAAAAAATAAGGAGTAAAATAGCTGAGGAATTGTCGAAAAGGAATGCTGTGATTGACTTTGATGTTGCATCAAACCCTGAATTTCTGAAGGAAGGTGATGCTGTGAACGACTGTATGAGACCTGACAGGATTATTGTGGGAGCAGATTCAGAAAGGGCTTTTAAAGTTATTGAAAAGCTGTATAAACCATTTGTCCTGAATGGTCATCCCGTTATATACATGGACATACCTTCAGCAGAGATGACCAAATATGCAGCCAATGCCATGCTGGCCACCAAGATCAGTTTCATAAATGATATGGCCAACCTTTGTGAAAAGGTTGGTGCAGATATAAATATGGTAAGAAGGGGCATAGGTTCTGATTCAAGGATTAGTAACAAATTTATTTATGCAGGCCTGGGATATGGCGGATCATGCTTCCCTAAAGATGTGAAGGCAATTATCAAAACAGCATCTGATCATGGTTATGATTTAAAGGTGATGAAGGCGGTGGATGAGGTTAATGAAAGCCAGAAAGAGTCACTCTTTTATAAGCTCTACAGGTATTTTGGGGAGAATATAAAAGGTAAGAAAATTGGAATCTGGGGACTTTCCTTCAAGCCCAATACCGATGATATGCGTGAAGCAGCATCATTGACACTTATCAGGAAGTTCCTGGATTATGGAGCTGAAATAACTGCCTATGACCCCGTAGCTATGGATGAGGCAAAGAGAAGGCTGGGTAATAGTATCAGTTATTCGGAAGACTCATACGGGGCCCTGGTCGATGCCGAAGCCCTTGTACTGGTAACAGAATGGAACGAATTCAGGAATCCAAACTGGACGGTTATCAGTAAGATTATGAAAAACAGGGTTGTTTTTGACGGCAGGAATATTTACGAGAGGGAGGTACTAGAACAGGCAGGATTTGATTATTACGGAATAGGCAGGTAAAAAATGAGCAGGATACTTATTACAGGAACCGCGGGATTCATTGGGTTTCACCTTGTGAATAAGCTGATATCTGAAGGCCATAAAGTAACAGGTCTGGATAATATTAACGACTATTATGATGTCAGCCTTAAATATGGCCGCCTTGCCGAAACAGGAATAAGAAAAGAAGATATTAAGTATAACAGGATCATCAACAGCCTGAAATATCCAGATTATGGTTTTATCAAGCTTGATCTTGAAGATAAGGAATCCCTTAACAATTTATTCCGATCTTCGGGATTTGAGTACGTTGTCAACCTTGCTGCACAGGCAGGGGTCAGGTACAGTATTGATAACCCTATGGCCTATATAAACAGTAATATTGTTGGTTTTGCAAACATACTTGAAGCCTGCAGGCATAATAATATTAAACACCTTGTTTATGCAAGCAGCTCAAGCGTTTACGGATTGAATGAAAAGATGCCATTCTCAACAGAGGATAATGTCGACCATCCCATCAGCCTGTATGCCGCATCAAAGAAATCCAATGAACTGATGGCGCATGCTTATAGCCATCTTTTTTCCCTGCCAGCTACCGGCTTGAGGTTTTTTACCGTATATGGTCCATGGGGAAGACCCGATATGGCCTTGTATATTTTTACAAAAGCAATCACCGAAGGAAGAAAAATACAGATCAATAATAAGGGTGATATGCAAAGAGATTTTACCTATATAGATGACATAATTAACTCACTGTCAAGAATTATTGACATAATACCAGAAGGAAATCCTGACTGGTCAGGAATAAATCCCAAACCATCCTCTTCTCCTGCAAGTTACAGGTTATATAATATAGGCAATAATTCACCGGTTAAATTAATGGATTTCGTGGAAGCTATCGAGAAAGAACTGGGTATTAAGGCAAAGAAGGAATTTCTCCCCATGCAGCCGGGTGATGTGCCAGCTACCTGGGCAGATGTCAGTTCACTTATTGAAACAATAAACTATACACCGGCTACACCAGTAAATGAAGGGATTAAGAAATTTGTTATATGGTATAAGGAATATAATGATATTAAATAAGCCTGGCTGATGGCTACCAGAAGGAATTCTGATAACCTTCAGGATAGCCGAGTAGTAAACCCTGTCATTTGAAACTCAGCGTGCAGCACCTTAATTTACCTGATAATGGATTTAGTAAAAACAGCTATTAAGGCGGCAATAACTTCAGGAGTTGAAATAAATATTCTTTATAAATCCGGCTATATTGAAACAAAGTTCAAAAAGGATAAATCCCCTGTAACAAATGCAGACCTGGTATCCAATAAGATTATCATTGATCACCTGAGAAGCACGGGGATCCCAATCCTGAGTGAAGAAAATAAGGCCATTCCTTACAGTGAAAGAAAAAGCTGGGACAGATTATGGATTGTCGATCCACTGGATGGGACTAAGGAGTTTATTAAGGGAAATGGAGAATTCACGGTGAATATCGCCCTTGTAAATAATAATAAACCTGTTCTGGGAGTAATATATGCACCTGTAACAAAGGAATTGTATTTTGGCAGCTCCGGTATAGGTTCGTTCAAAGCCAATGCTGAAGATGCAGGCCAGGACATTGAAATAATCGTTGACAGTGCACAAAAACTACCTTCCTCAGATCAAAACTCAATTAATATTGTGGCTGTAAGCCGTTCCCATATGAACAAGGCAACTGAAGACTATATCCGCTCAAGATCAGGCGTGTCAGAGAAGCCCATCCTGGTCTCAAGGGGTAGCTCATTGAAAATATGTATGGTTGCAGAAGGAAATGCACGTTATTATCCCCGGTTCGGCCCTACCATGGAATGGGATATCGCAGCCGGTCATGCCATTGCAAAGTACGCAGGAAAAACAATTCGGAGAATTGATAATAGAGGGGAAATCAGTTATAATAAAGAAAATCTGCTTAATCCTGACTTTATCGTTGAATAAATTATCTTTGCAAACCAGTTCCAGGGACTGATTTGGTCAAAACTCACTCAGAAAGAAAAAAAGAAATAAAGAAACCGAACTTGAGGATTAATGGCAAAAGCACTGATTAAAGAGAGAAACAACTACACACTGACGCATCTGCGTGAACTGGAAGCAGAGTCTATTCATATAATCCGTGAAGTGGCATCTGAGTTTGAAAATCCGGTAATGCTTTATTCAATTGGCAAAGATTCATCAGTAATGGTCAGATTGGCTGAAAAGGCTTTTTACCCTGGCAAGGTTCCTTTCCCGCTGATGCATATCGATTCAAAATGGAAATTCAAAGAAATGATAGCTTTCAGGAATTCATATGCAAAAAAGAATAACTGGAACCTGATAGTACATTTTAATGAAGAAGGATTCAAGCAGGGGATCGGGCCATTTACTCATGGCAGCAAGGTGCATACCGACGTAATGAAGACAGAGGCCCTGCTGTGTGGCCTGAATAAGTATAAGTTTGATGCTGCCTTTGGAGGAGCACGAAGGGATGAAGAGAAATCAAGGGCTAAGGAAAGGATATTCTCCTTCAGAGACAGGTTCCATCAGTGGGATCCCAAAAACCAGAGACCGGAGCTGTGGGATATTTATAATACCCGTGTGCATAAGGGAGAATCTATAAGAATATTCCCTATAAGTAACTGGACTGAGCTGGATGTATGGCAATATATCCGCCTGGAGAAAATCCCTATTGTACCCCTGTACTTTGCAAAGGAAAGACCAGTTGTCGATATTGATGGAAGTCTGATCCTGGTTGATGATGACAGGATGCCCCCTGAACTGGCAGCCAGGGCTGAAATGAGAAAAGTACGCTTTCGGACACTCGGATGTTACCCCCTGACAGGAGCAGTAGAATCGGACGCTGATACTATAGAAAAGATTGTTGAAGAGATGATGACAATTACGAAATCAGAACGTACAACCCGTGTTATTGATTTCGACCGGGATGCAAGTATGGAGCAAAAAAAGAGAGAGGGATACTTTTGAATTGAAGATTGAAGATTGAAGACTGTCCCGAAAAAGCTATCGCTTTTTCGAGGATCCTCGAATCGAAGATTCGGGAAAGACTGGAGACTGAAGACTGAGGATTGAGGACTGAAGACTGAACAAAGTAGCAGATAAGAACAGAGATAATGAGTACGGATAAATTAAAAATAAAAGACTTTCTTGACCAGGATGAAAAGAAGGATATGCTTCGTTTTCTGACGGCAGGGTCGGTTGATGACGGGAAATCAACACTAATTGGACGCCTGATGTTTGACACTAAGAAACTTTATGAAGACCACCTCTCAGCATTAATAAAAGACAGCAAAAGAGTAGGTCATGCAGGAGATGAAATAGATTATGCCCTGCTCCTCGATGGACTGAAAGCTGAGCGTGAACAGGGAATTACAATAGATGTAGCTTACAGATACTTCTCAACAAATAAAAGGAAATTCATTATTGCTGATACACCCGGTCACGAACAGTACACCAGGAATATGGTAACCGGTGCTTCCACGGCAAACCTTGCAATAATTCTGACAGATGCTACCAAAGGAGTAATAACCCAGACAAAACGCCACACCTTCATCGTATCATTACTTGGCATAAAACATATTGTACTTGCAGTTAACAAGATGGACCTTGTAGATTATGATGAAACGATATTTGATACGATAAGCAAAGATTATAAGCAGTTTATTACACAATTGAATGTTCCTGATGTGGAATGTATTCCTATTTCAGCATTAAAGGGTGATAATGTAGTGGATGTTTCTGACAAAATGAAGTGGTACCACGGAAAGAGCATAATGGAATATCTTGAAACTGTTCATGTTAGCAGCGACCATAATTTCGATGATCTCAGGTTTCCGATTCAATATGTATTGAGACCCGACAGGGATTTCAGGGGATTCTCAGGCAGGATGGCTTCGGGAGTAATAAAAAACGGTGATGAGGTAATGGTTTTACCTTCGATGAAAAAATCTGTAGTAAAATCAATCATGACCTGTGAGGGAAAGAGGAAAGATGCATTCCCGCCACAATCAGTTACCATCACCCTGAAGGACGAAATTGACATCTCAAGGGGTGAAATGATAATCCATCCTGATAATGTGCCAAAGGTTGACAGGCATTTTGAGTCGATGCTGGTATGGATGGATGAGACAATGATGGATCTTTCCAAGACTTTTTATATAAAGCATAATACTAATACCTCAAGGGCCCGCATTGATAAAGTCCAGTATAAGATTGACGTAAATACCCTGAAGAGGCGTAAAAAGGATAAATTTATTCTGAACGATATCGGTCGTGTAGTAATTACCACCAACAAGCCTTTGTTTTTTGATCCGTACAGGAGAAACAGGAATACCGGCTCCTTTATATTGATTGATCCGGTAACACATAACACATGTGCGGTAGGCATGATCCTCGATAAAAGGGCAAGCGACAAATTACCATCCAGGATAACTGATATAGACAGGGAAAAAATACGCAAGGGTAAAAGCCTGGTAAGTACAGAACAACGTACCAGTCGCAATGGGCATAGAGGAGGAACAATATGGATAACGGGTATGCACGGATCGGGTAAAAATGATCTGGCTTATACACTGGAAAAGCAGCTTTTTGATATCGGAGCATCTGTAGTATTATTGGACGGCAGCACAGTACGAAGCGGCCTGTCAAGGGAGCTTGACTACTCCCCTGCCGACCGTGCTGAACACCTGCGACGCGTTGCACATATCGCACGCATTCTAAATGACCAGGGCATAATTACCATCTGCTCATTTATATCACCCAATGAAAATATACGGGACCAGATAAAGGAAATAATTGGCAGAGACCGATTCATCCTTGTACACATGGATGAAGATATTAACTATTGCAGGGCCAATAAGCCTGACCTGTATTTACAGGCAGATAACGGGAAGATATCAAATATACCGGGAGTAGATATTGATTACGAAGCACCTGAAAAGTCTGATTTTGTATTAAACCATAAGAATACTGAAAGCAATCTGCTGAAGATAGTTCATACAGTTTATCCTGAATATTAATACAATTCCCATCCGGGTTCGTAATCACGACTCATGAGTGCCATTGCTTCCTGGTCCCTGATAACTTTACCTGTTTCTGCATCTACTTCAAGCATTCTTCCAACCTTCTGAGAAATATTACCCAGGTGACACAGGTTTACACTTACTGCTCCATCATCAATTGGTGCATGCAGACTGGTCCCTTTTCGTATAACCTCAATGAAGTTATGCATATGAAGTACATCGAGGCTTCCCAGCCCCCTGGTGCCTGTAGTCTCACTCCGGCCTGTTTCTTCCTTTTTCTCAACAAGTTCTCCGGAAAGGTTATATTTCTCGAAGCCGTTCCGGTGTAAAACAAACGATCCTTCAGTTCCCTGTATCAATGCACCCCTGTCCATGTTATAAGCCCTCATGCCATTAGAACTCTTTCCTTCCCAGGTTATCAATTTATCATCACCATACTGGAAATTAACCACCTGTGTATCATAGAATTCCCAGTCATCACCCTCATTGTGAAAACGGCCACCCATAGCTGACACCTTATCGGGGTAATCAACACCCAGTGCCCAGCGGCACACATCAACTTCATGCGTTGCATTATTAAGCAGTTCACCTGTACCCCACCGCCAGAACCAGTGCCAGTTATAATGAACGATATTATCACGGTACCCGGTGCGTGGTGCAGGGCCCTGCCACAGATCCCAATTAAGCCATTCAGGCACGGGAACTTCTTTCCCAATCCCAATGGGTCCCCTGGTATTGGCATACCATGCTTTACCAAAATATGGCCTTCCTATATCACCCCTTCTGATCCTTTCAACTGCTTCAATACTTGTTGGAGCTGAGCGTTGCTGGTCACCCATCTGTATCACTTTGCCTGTCTTCCTGTATACTTCAACAAGTAATTCATTCTCATGGATATTATGACTGGATGGTTTTTCAAGGTATACATGCTTTCCTGCCTGCGCCGCCATGATTGCCATGGGAGCATGCCAGTGGTCAGGTGTTGCTACGGTAATAGC
>Ga0114922_10000399_pt1 | contig 41651 bp, 33 predicted proteins | sample AartaG_FD_100975 | JGI IMG/M metagenome (GOLD analysis project Ga0114922, IMG submission 100975) | Deep subsurface microbial communities from Aarhus Bay to uncover new lineages of life (NeLLi) - Aarhus_00045 metaG | ecosystem: Environmental > Aquatic > Marine > Oceanic > Sediment | place... | reverse complement strand
GCTCCCTCTAATTATGTTCATTGCCTTTTATCTTGGAAGGGATATAGATTTTCGGTTTTTCTTTCCCGGGTTTTTAGCGATGTTTCTTTTTTTTATAGCTTCGTCGGTAGGTCCTCTGATTACCCCCTGGGAAAAACGTGCGGGAACTTATGAAAGGCTGCTGTCTTTCCCTGTTAGCGTTAATACCATAATTCTCGGAGATACGGCAGCAGGCATGATTTTCGCTATTGTAATCAACCTTGTTGTTTTGGCTGCGGGGTTGATATTCCTGCATTACAGTTTAAACGTTTTACTCTTGACTGGCGGTGTATTATTAGGGGCTTTTTGCTTTGCCTCTCTCGGCGTTCTGTTGGCATCACCAGCCGCTCCGAATCCATCATATATTATGATGGCTTCCAGCCTTATCCGGTTTCCGCTGATTTTTATAAGCGGCATTTTAATACCATTAGAGAAACTTCAGGGAACCGTAAGAGTGTTATCCTACTTTTCACCCATTAGTTATTTGGTTGATATACTCAATTTCAGTTTCGGGGGACACGCTCAGTATCCCCTGATTTTTGATTTCGCGATGCTATTTGCATTTAGCGTTGTATTCATATTCTTATCGAATAGATTCCACAAAAGGAATTTGATGAAGGGGCTGTGATTGGTGATTAATATCCAGAATATATATGCCGAGCCGCGAAACTGGCGGCCAGAGTGATCTTAGCCGGAGAAGATACAGATGCTTAAAACCATAGCAGTGTCTTTCTGTATATTTGTTTTTGCCATTTTGATGTCAATGGTAGGCCGGGGAGGCGGCAATTTCTATGTTCCCATCTTAATAGCAGCAGGTGGTCCAATGAATCAGGCTGCGACAAGTGCACAGTTGATTTTGCTGGCAACAGCCATTGTTGCCACGTTTGTTTTTCACAAGCACAGAACCGTTGATTGGAAATTGGCTCTTGCAATAGACCCTCCGACGGATATTATGGCCCTTGTTGGCGGGTACTTTGCCCATTATTTTGCAGGGTACTACCTGAAGTTTGTTTTTGCCGCGCTTTTAGTCCTGGCTGGCTTTTTTATGTTAAGACCGGTTAATGAGCGTATTTCTCATAATAAAAAACGTTTCGGATATTGGAATCGGCACTTTGGCGAATATGACTATCGCGTAAACCTCTGGATGACTATTCCCTTTACGGCTGCGGTAGGTCTGTTCGCCGGGATGGTTGGCATTTCAGGCGGTTCTTTTAAAATACCACTTATGGTATTGGCCTGCGGTGTTCCCATGAGAATAGCAGTGGGCACATCTTCAGCAATGGTAGCAGTGACGGCACTGATGGGATTTACAGGCCATACTATAGCAGGAGACTTTAATTTCATGTGGACTGTCCCCATGGTCTGTGTTGCTGTAATAGGTGGTTTATTAGGCGGCAAAATCTCTATTAAAACCAAGCCCGAGAAGTTGAAGAAAATATTCGCCTACACTACCCTTGCAGCAGCATTATTTATGGCTTTAAGTGCCTATAGAGGGTTTGGAATTGAAGCTTGAATTCCGGTTGTACTTTGGATAAAATCTGGGAAGTAAAGTATCTATCGAAACTTTAACTAATATTGGGGAATATTTTATGGAATCCTTAACGAAAGACAGCTTTTTACAAAAAGTTTTTAACTATGAGCAAAATAAAGAATGGAAGTTTGAAGGCGACCTTCCCTGCATCATTGATTTCTATGCCGATTGGTGCGGGCCATGTAAAATGGTAGAGCCTATTTTTAAAGAACTTGCTCAGGAATACCAAGGTAAGCTCAATATTTACAGGGTAGACACAGACGCTCAGCAGGAATTAGCGGCCGCTTTCGGTATTCAAAGCATCCCCAGCCTCCTTTTTGTACCATTAAAAGATAAACCTCAAATGGCAACAGGCGCATTACCACAAAAAACACTGAAAAAAGCAATAAAGGAAGTGTTGAAAGTTGAATAATAAGGTACTCCCGCTTATCAAGAAAAAAACTGGATTGGTAACGCTCCTGTTGGATAAGCTATGCAAGATGACGGGAAATATTATTAACCACACTTCAAGGGCATAACGATGAATCGTACGCGAAGAAACCTTATTGGCATAAGTTTTCACCAGACTGCTCCCACGACGGTACGTGGATTGACAACAAGCGATAAGCATTGCCACTTTATTGGCAGGGCGCGACAGGGTGAGCCCTTTTATATCCCTGCCGAGAATATAAGCTGTCCTTTAGCCAGGTTCCACCTGGGAATTGAGAATATGAACCTTAAAAGTTTAGCCGAGATTCTGGTAACTTGGACCGACGCCGTGGATAAAGACACAGGGCTTAAGTTTCTCAGGTCTGCATATCGCATGAACCAGCCCTACAAATACATTGCTTACTTTACTTATCCAGAGAAAGACCTCAAACCGGATGTGATAATAAGAATCTGTAATCCGGAAGAGACTCAACAAATAGTCCAAAGGTATTCAGCTCTGACCGGCGCAAGAGTGGATTCTCCCGTTTCAGGCATCGGGGCTGCGTGTGGCGAATGTACAGCATACGTTCTGATGAGAGGATTACCAACGGTTTCGGTTGGTTGTAATGGCTCAAGACCGGGTATAAATCTCAGAGATGACGAATTGCTACTGGCTGCGCCTTTCGGATCGAGGATCTCCCGGTTGATGATAGGGTAGAATAAACAGAACACAAACAATACAGCGCTGACGCTGACCAGGCTCTTGGGGATGGGCCAAAAACACGGTGATGTTTTCCAACTGTAGCAGCCCACCATGTGAACCCGCTTTCGCATCTGGCTCTTAGGCACATAGCCGGCAGCATTACGCTGCAAAATAGGTTATCGTTTTTTCCTTGGGTCATGTCTTTTTCTCCTAATTAAAGTGGCCAAAAAGCCTTATGGGAAAACGGCATGGCCCCGTTTTCCAAGCGAATTTCGTGAGTGGCCTCGCCTCCGCTCCACCACACGCCCGTCCATACCGAATTTACAGAAAATAATTTACACTACCGATATCATTTATAGTGGAAAAAAAGGTTTTTGAACTGTCTCTAATCATTTACAATATCCGCAGTTTATTTATCTTTTGACCCACTGCTGCTTGTACAACAAGATGTGAGGGCCAACTTTTCTTAAGGATACTGAGCTGTACTAATTAAACAGGAAAGGAGTTGAGATGAAACAGTTACGACCAAAGAAGGCGTGGGAGATGTCCCGGCGGGAGTTCTTACAGACGGTAGGTACCACTGCTGCAGGCGTTTCAGTAAGCTCTAAGAAGCTGCTTGCGGCTACAGGGCCTTTTACAAAAGCAAGCGGTCGACAAAAGAAACCCGCTACGGTGCGGGGTGCTTTTATCTACCCCCCTACCGAATCCCTAAGGAAAGTAGGTTATTATAGCTGGCCGGGTTCAAGCTTTGATGCCGAAGGGCGTCAAAGGCAGTATATGGAAGCAATCAAACGGATGGAGCGAAATTTGGGGATGCGCATCTCGATGGATGAGAAACCGCTCGATGGTGCAGCGAGTGTAGCGCAATTCATCAACGGTATCAAGCAGTCGAAACCTGACGGATTGCTGCTCATACCTTTCAAGAAGGGACATTGGGGACACGTTACCCGTATCATTGAAGAAGTGGGAATCCCTGCCGTTGTGCTTGCCACGTTGGGTATCCTCCTTGTCGATCATATTAATCAACTGCACCAAAAGTCCGGCGTGTATCTAATCAATTCACTGGACAATCTTGAGGCCGTTAAAGATGGTATGAATATGATACGAACGGCGCACTGGATGAAGGAAAGCCGTATTGTCAACATTGTAGGTTCGGAGCTCAAGGAAAAAACAGTTCCACAACTTGGCACGCAAGTTCGGACCATCCCGCACCAAAGGTTTTATGATGAATTTAAGCGTACTAAAGCCACAGACGCAGTGAAAAAACTCGCACACGCGTATCTCAATAATGCTAAAGACGTGGTCCAACCCACTAAAACTGATATCCTCGAGGCCGCAAAAACATATTTTGTCCTGAAACGGCTCATTGAAGATGAGAAAGCTAACGCGGTGATGATGGACTGTTTGCCGGGACTTAAAAGACCACATAAGCACGTCCCACCTTGCATGGGCTTTATGAGTTTGAGGGACGAGGGTATCGCTGCCGGCTGTCAGTCTGACCTTAGCGCAACACTGACCTTAATGTTAGTACAGCAGCTCTTCGACAAACCCGGATTTCAGCAGAACGCTTCTATGGAGACGGAGAAAAATCATTATTTCGGTGCGCATTGCACCTCTGCCTCTAAGCTGAACGGTACAAATACCGCTGCCGAGCCGTACATCTTGATGAGCCATTGTGAAGCAGGCTGGGGCTGCGTCCCACGAGTCCTCTGGCGTCCTGGGCGGGATGTTACCATGGCTCAGTACGTTCCGGGTGAAACACCCCAGATGCTCATTTACAGCGGGAAAGTGGTGGGATGTCCGAGTATTCCGCAAACAGGCGGCTGCCGCACGAACATAGAAATGACTATAAACGAAGTAGATGACGCATGTGATGTAAAGGGTATGCATCAGATTATATTTTATGGTAACTACGCCAAACAAATGCGAACTTTCTGTCAACTTTACGGCATCAACGTTGTCACTTAATGGTATGAGATGTTTTTAACAGAATTGAAGATGAAACGCCTGCTCCAAGTGAAGAACACATTCGTAAGATGTTCTGGCGATAGGCAGTTCGTTCGGGTATTATGTTGTTAGAAAGTCCGGTGGTACAACTGAGATTAGCTCAAACGGCGAATATTAGATTCGTGAGCGATTAGCTCTTTTGGCTCAAGGGAGGTAGCTATGTCCAATGAACAAAAGGTTCTTCCACTATATATCATTCTTGCTGTTACGATAGTATTGATAAACACGACATCCATTCGGGGACAGGAGGCTCCATTTGAATGTTTTGCGGTGAGCGATTTGGTAAGGATTTTTGAAGATGGTTATAATTGTCCCGAACCGCAGAGAGCAATAGAGATATTCGGCATAAGAAATGAATACGTTTCTGCTCAATGTGTTATCAAAACCAATAAATCTTTACAGCATGTTACTGCGTCAGTGAGTCCTCTCAAATGTGTTGAACGTTCTACTTTGCTGCCTTCCAGTGTCATAGAATGTGATTTTGTGGGGTCTATACCGATTGAGGAGAATACTCCAAAGTACAGAAAAACCGATTTAATTCGTCCTGCGCCTGCGCGATTTCCTGATTATTTAGCTGAAGAGAAGAAAGTTTCGGTGAAAGAAGGCAAATATCAGGCAGTCTTTTTAACTGTCAAGATACCGCGTGACGCCAAGCCTGGTAGTTACAAAGGAGCCGTTACTATAATAACTGAGAGAGGCAATAAGTCCCTGCCATTGAAACTTACCGTTTATCCCTTGACGCTGACTGATGACCGGCACCTTATGGTCACCGAATGGTACACAACAAGTAGATTTAAGAAGTTTCACGACATTGACTCATCGCGTTCCGAACGGTTCTACGAAATGCTCAAAGTGTACGCGGAGAATATGGCTGAGCACAGACAGAATATCTTTAGGGTCAGCATTGATTTGATTGAAAGTTCGCAGGATGCTAACGGCAAGTTGAAATTTGATTTTTCACGGTTCGATAAGTGGGCAGAGATTTTTTGGAATACCGGGCGTATGGATTTGCTCGAAACAGGATTTGTAGCGAGATTTGGCCGGGGTGGCTGGTCCAGCAGGGAAATCCTATTAAGAGATTTTCGCGTTCAAAAAAAATCAACAAATCAGGTAATAAAGATTCCTGGAAAAGAGTTTCTTCCGCAATTTTTGCCCGCATTTGAAAACCATTTGAGGGAAAAAGGCTGGCTGGAGAAGACGGTATTTCACATTGCCGATGAGCCGTCCAATCATAATGTGATGAGCTGGAGACAAGCCTCAGAGTATATACACAAGTATGCTCCATCGCTCAGAAGAATAGATGCCATAGAGACAACACATTGCTTCGACAGATTAGAAATCTGGATTCCTAAATTAGACCACCTCGCTGCGTGGTATGATATTTATAAAAAAGCCCAGCGTCAGGGCTACGAACTATGGTTTTACACCATTGGAATATTTCAGAAAGGCTCGTACCCAAATAAGACCGTTGATGTCCCTCTCATAGAATCGCGAATACTGCACTGGTTGAATTACCGTTTTGGGCTAAAAGGCTATCTGCATTGGGGATTTAATCACTGGACAGACGACCCTTTCAAAACACCAGGCAAGCACCGCGGTGACGGCTGGCACGTATATCCGAAACAGGACGGACTCATCAATTCCCTGCGTTGGGAGCAAATGCGAAATGGGATTCAGGATTATGAATATCTCTGGATGCTCGAAAACAAAATAAACAAGATAAGAGAGACACTGAGTGAGCGGTTGTCAACAATGATTGAGCCGTCTCGCAGGCCAATAGAGATAGCTTCACAGGCTGTCAAGACGATGAGTCAATACTGTAAAGACCCGAATATATTGTATTGTGCGAAAAGGCAGGTTATTGAGGAACTGTTAGATTTGGACAAATCGCCGCGATTGATTGTCCAAACAAATCCTATCGAGCATGCTATAGTAGCAAATGATTGTGCTATAGACGTCTTTGGCTGGGCGGAACCCGGAACGAAAATAGTTGTCAACGGCAGAAAGTCACCCGTTTCGTCTGATGGTTTGTTTATGGAGAGTGTTTCTCTTTCAAAAGACAAAACAATCGTTGTAAAGGCTGAAAATGAAAAAGGCAAAAAGACGATAGTTCGCTCTTTTGAGGTCATGTATTAATGGAATCATCTCTTCTGAAAAAGGAGGGGCTTAATTGAAGGCTTTAGTCTATACGAAACCATATTCTTTTGAATATTCGGATTTTTCGGAACCCGGAGTGGGCGATGATGACGTACTGATTCGTGTCAGGGCCTGTGGAATTTGCGGCTCCGACGTCCACGGCTCTACAGGCAAGACCGGCAGGAGGATTCCTCCCTTGATTATGGGCCATGAGGCGGCTGGTATTGTTGAAGATACGGGCAAAAATGTAAAGGATTTTGAAAAGGGCGAGAGAGTTTGCTTTGATTCAACCGTATACTGCAACAGATGCGAGCAGTGCAAGACCGGTTTTTATAATCGCTGTGAAAATCGACAGGTACTTGGTGTTTCTACTCCGGAATTCAAGAGGCACGGCGCATTTGCAGAATTCGTGGCAGTGCCGTGGTGGATTGTCTCGAAGATTCCGGAGAATCTTTCTTTCACCCATGCAGCTCTTTTGGAACCTGCCTCAATAGGTGTGCACGCCGCGAACAGAGCACCCCTGTCGACTAACGATACGGTTGTAGTTATTGGGGCCGGGACAATCGGTCTTTTCATTCTGCAGGCGTCTAAGCTAAAAGGCGCCCGTAAGGTCTTCGTGTCGGATATAAATGAATTTCGGCTTGATGTGGCAAAGAAGCTGGGGGCCGATGTAGTCATTTGTCCCGGCAAGTCAGACCTAAAAGAAGTCGTCTTTAAAAAAACAAAAAATAAAGGTGTGAATGTCGCTTTTGATGCAGTCGGGTATGCAAGCACTTTTCAAGATGCCGTTTCAGTTACAAAGATCGGCGGACATCTCGTTGCTGTCGGCAATTTAGAAAAGACGGCTGAGTTTGATTTGCAGAAGTTCATTGCCAGCGAGCTTACCTTCGCAGGCTCATACGCCAGCTCGGGTGAATTTCGTGATTGCATAGAGTTAGTAGCTTCGGGTAAAATCAATGTGGAGCCGTTAATCAGCGACGTTTTACCTTTGAAAGATGGGCCGCGTGCTTTTGAGCGGCTGCTTAAGGCTGAGGAAAATTTGCTCAAAATCGTATTGGAACCATAAAAAAAACTTATGTCACCCTGAGCGCAGCGAAGGGTCTATTCTTAAAAGTTTGAAAAAGTGAAGATGAGAGAACTTTTTGACCTTACCGACAAAGTAGCAATTGTAACCGGAACGAGTCGCGGCCTGGGCCAATATTTCGCCAGAGCACTTGCCAAAGCCGGTGCTGATTTGGTGATTACCAGCCGGGATGTATCGAGGTTGACTGAATTCAAACAGGAAATAGTGTCATTGGGCAGGAGGGCGTTACCGGTTCAGTTGGATGTGCTTTCACAAAGTGACATTGATAATATGGTCAGCATGACAATAAAAGAATATGGGAAAATTGATATCTTAGTCAATAATGCCGGCCTGAATATCCGAAAACCAAGCACCGAAGTTTCACAGCAGGATTGGGACACCGTATTAGATACTAATCTAAAGGGAAGCTTCTTCTGTGCCCAGGCGGTGGCAAAGGAGATGATAAAACGAAACTACGGCAGGATAATAAACGTCGGTTCGTGTACGTGTGTTTTCGGTATGGAGGGGATTGCAGCTTATACGGCGAGCCGAGGCGCTATCTTGTCGATGACCAGAAGCCTGGCCGCAGAGTGGGGCAAGTTCGGAATCACTGTAAATGTGCTGGCTCCAGGGTGGTTTAAGACGGCACAAAACGCGGTGTTATATGAAAACAAAGAATGGGTAGAGTATATCACAAATCGCATTCCTCTAAATCGGCCTGGACAACCACACGACCTTGACGGTACAGTTATCTTTTTGGCTTCAGATGCTTCGCAATATATTACAGGCCAGATAATTTTAGTGGATAGTGGATTTACAACAGGAGCAACAAAAGCAATTACTTGAAACTGGTAACTGGTAAATGATATTTTCGAATAACCAATAACCAAACGCAACCGTATTTTTTATGAAAGAGCGTCAAATATAATAGTGGAGGATGTAATCATGAGTCGGAAAGTTTTGCTGACAATTTTGTTAATGGCAGTCCTGACGTTACCGTTTATCACTCAGGTTGAAGCAAAAGACCTTCGTCTTGGCATGATTGGCCTTGACACCTCACATGTCATCGCTTTTACCAGGCTTATAAATGACCCGGAGAAAAACTATGGCTGTAGAGTTGTTGTCGGCTACTCTGGTGGTTCACCTGATGTTCCTTCATCGGCTAATCGAGTGGATAAGTATACCAAGCAACTGCGTGAAGAGTGTGGCGTGGAAATTGTTGAAAGCATTGAAGAATTATGCCGGAAGGTTGATGGAGTGCTCCTGGAGAGCGTTGACGGCCGGCCTCACCTGAAGCAGGTAAAGCCAGTGATAGCGGCGAAAAAGCCCGTCTTTATAGACAAGCCCATGGCTGGTAATCTCGCAGACGTGATCGAGATATTTCGGCTGGCCAAAGAAAACAACGTGCCGTGCTGGTCGAGTTCTTCTCTGCGTTTCAGTCCGGGCATTATCGGCATGAGAAATAGCGCCGAAACTGGTGAGGTGCTCGGCTGTGCCGCATTCAGTCCATGCAGTCTGGAAGAGCACCATCCCGACCTCTATTGGTATGGTGTGCACGGCGTCGAGATTCTCTTTACCATTATGGGGCCCAGCTGTGAGTCTGTTAGTCGTATACAAACTAAAGATACTGAATTCGTCGCCGGCCTTTGGAAAGACGGCCGAATTGGCACCTACAGGGGTCTGCGCAAAGGAAAAAGGGACTACGGCGCATTGGTCTACGGCACAAAAGGTATAGCCCAAAGCGGCAGATATGCAGGCTATGGACATCTTGTAGATGAAATAATCAAGTTCTTTAAGACCGGCAAGGCACCTGTTCCGCCGGAGGAAACAATTGATATTTTCGCTTTTATGTCCGCTGCCGATGAATCGAAAGCAAAGGGTGGAGCCCCGGTTTCTCTTGCCTCGGTAATCGAAAAAGCTAAAGAACACAACGAACTTCGCCGTTCTCGGAAAGGTCGCTAATGAGCACTTTCAAAAATGCGGTTTTGTTATTTATTGCGTTGTTTTTATGCTGCTGTTGTAAGGCATCATCTGAAAAGCTGGTCGGCGAGAACCTGTTGACCAATGGAGACTTCGAACGAGGACTTTCAGGCTGGAATGAGCTCTGGGCCCGCACACCCAGCGGCAGCGCTGCAATTGATACCCGACTGTTTCATGGCGGGCAGCAGTCGGTGCGAATAGAGCATAGTGGCCGGCAGGATTGGAGTTTCCATCAAGAAAAAGTGCTTTCAGTTGAGCCCGGCCAAATCTATGAACTTGGCGGCTGGGTACGTGTGCAAGGAGAAGGTACTACAACATTATCAGTTACCTTGCGAGGTGAAAATAACCAGGTAATAGATTGGTCATTCGGCGGCGTCCAGTCGCGAGCAACCGACAAGTGGCGAAAACTGAATTCTCGATTTATCATTCCTACCCACAGTAAGACCATTCTGCCTCGACTGATTGGCCACGGTCCTGCTACGGTGTGGTTGGATGACGCCACTTTGCACCTGGTTGGAACTCTGGACAAACTGCGGGCGAAGAAGCTGCCCAAAACACTGATGATTGCCAACGAGGTGTTAGAGGTTACGTTTAAGGTGGCTGATGCTGTGCTTTCAGTGGTTGACCGTCGCACAGCCAAGAAATGGGTACAAACAGCCACTGTAGACACAGTGGTTCTCGATGCTAAGGTGACAGGAGACGGTTTTACCCTGCGCTTGTTAGAGCCGGCAAGCATGCTAAACATCGACGTTGGCATCAGACTTGAACCAAAGCAATCCGAGTTGGTCGTGGAACTTGCAGGCCAGCCGGACTTAGCAAAGACCGTGCAGTTTCCTCATCCGTTCGTTACCGGCGAGGGGACTTTCCTGGTGATGCCGGTCAATGAGGGCATCAGTTATCCGGTTGACGATAAGAGTTTGAGTCCAATGTCGTATCATCTTTACGGCGGACACGGTTTGTGCATGCCGTGGTACGGTGTCGCCGACGGAAAACAAGGATTAATGACAATTGTGGAGACGCCCGATGATGCGGCCGTACGAGTGCCGCGTCTCGACGGGTTTCTGTACCTTGCGCCTCAGTGGCAGCCACAGAAAGGCAAGTTCGGGCCAACGCGGCGACTGCGCTACGTCTTCTTCGACCGAGGCGGTTACGTAGCGATGTGCAAGCGGTATCGCTCTTACGCTATAAAGGCAGGTTTACTCAAAACATTAGAGCAGAAGCGCAAAGAAATTCCGAACGTAGATTTACTCATCGGGGCGGTGAACGTCTGGTGCTGGGAGAGGGACAGCCTTGCCATAGTTCGGGAGATGAAATCGCTGGGTATCGACCGAATTCTGTGGAGCCACCGCGGTCGCCCGGAAACGCTGCGTCAGCTCAATATGATGGACGGCATCCTCACGAGCCGCTACGACATTTACCAGGACCTTATGGACCCGGAGATAGTGAAACAACAGCTTCGGGGAGTTCATCCCGATTGGACCCAGGCAGGCTGGCCAAAGGACATTATGCTCGATGGAAACGGCAACTGGCGTAAGGGATGGCGCGTGAAGGGAAAGGACGGCAAGATGTATCCCTGCGGGGTGCTGTGCGATAAGCAGGCGCTCAAGTACGCCCGGCAGCGAGTGCCTGAGGAGATGAAGACCCATCCTTATCGTTGTCGCTTTATTGACACGACGACGGCCTCGCCGTGGCGTGAATGCTACCACCCCGACCATCCGATGACTCGCAGCGACAGCCGACACTGGAAGATGGAGCTTCTGCGTTTTATGTCCGAGGAGATGAAACTTGTTACGGGCAGTGAGACGGGACACGACGCGGCTGTGCCGTTCGTTCACTACTTCGAGGGTATGCTCAGCCTCGGGCCGTATCGCGTGCCGGACGCCGGGCGAAATATGGTCAAGCCCCTGGATAAGGTTCCGGAACGGGTGGCAAAGTTTCAGGTAGGCCATAAATATCGACTGCCGCTCTGGGAGCTTGTTTATCACGACTGCGTTGTGGCACAGTGGTACTGGGGCGACTACAATAACAAATTGCCCGCGTTATGGGACAAGCGGGACCTGTTCAACATTCTTTACGGCACGCCACCGATGTTTATGTTCAACAACCAAATATGGAAGAAGAATAAAGCCCGTTTTGTTGAGAGCTATAAGAAGATATGTCCCGTGGCCCGCGCCGCAGGCTATGCCGAGATGACCGACCATCGCTTCCTTACACCGGACAGGAATGTTCAGCAAACTAAGTTTGCGAACGGCATTAGTGTTACGGTCAACTTTGGCGATAAACTCTACCGCCTTCCCGATGGCAAAAAGATAGAGCCCATGGGCTACCACGTATCAGGTATGTGAGAAGGACCATTTTGTCTGTTATCAACGGGCCGCAAAAAGGTTATTTCTACAGAAGGAGATTGACGATGAAAGGGCTTAATCATGTCACTGTGCTTATTCTATTAACTTTTTCACTTTCATTGCCGGCTCAAGGCAAGGAAATAAAAAACAGAGGAGACGAGAGTCGATATTGGGCCGATGCAATGGCCAAGGTCCATGAAAGATTCTCCGGCGAGAAAGGGACTTTTGCGCATTTTGGTGACTCTATCACGGTTACTCTGGCCTTCTGGACGCCGCTGTTATACTCGCGAAAGAACGCGCCCGAGGAAATGGAGCAGGCATATCAGTTGGTCAAGAAATATCTGAAGAAAGAGTGTTGGCGCGACTGGAAAGGCCCGCAATTCGGCAATGAGGGCAGAATGACTATCCGCTGGGCGCACAAGAACATTGATAAATGGCTCTCGCGGCTGAAGCCGGAAGTGGCCTTGATTATGTTTGGAACGAACGACCTTACGTCCGTCGGGCTTGAAGAGTACAAAATGAAAACGCGGGAGGTTGTTCAAAAATGCCTGGACAACGGGACTGTAGTAATTTTGAGCACGATTCCGCCGAGGCATGGACTTGCTGAGAAAGCGGCGCTCTATGCGGATGCCGTGCGAAAAATCGCTCGCGAGATGAAGGTGCCGTTTACCGACTTTCATACGGAAATCCTCAAGTGCCGCCCTGCCGACTGGGATGGTGCGCTGGATAAATTCGCTCAGTACAGAGGCTATGATGTCCCGACACTTTTAGCCCGCGATGGCGTGCATCCCAGTCATCCAAAAAAGTATAGCGACGATTACTCTGATGAGGCGCTTAAGTGTTGTGGGTTTTCGCTGCGTAATTATCTTGTCCTGATGAAATACGCCGATGCGCTGAGAACACTCGATTTAGTTTCGCCAGCGAAGGGCAAGACTGCTACTGCTAAGCCGCAAGCACAACAGCGTGGAATCATAAATCCGCCTGCTCAACCTTGGTTTCCCAAGGCACCCCCCCTACCTCGGCCTGCAGGGCAGATAATAGAAGTTTCGAGCGTACAGGGACTAATCAAGGCCGTCGACCAGATAATACCGGGGGGAACCATTCTGCTGGCGGACGGCCACTACCTGATGCCCCATTATATAGAGCTCAAAACCGATAATGTATCGCTGCGCGGAGCGTCGGGACATCGTGAGCGTGTGGTCATCGATGGCGCCAGGAGTCGCGACGGAGAGCTTATCGGCGTCAGAGGATGCTCGGGAGTAACAATTGCCGACCTGACTATCCAGAACACCCAGTACAACGGATTCAAAATCAACTCCGAAACCAATGTTCAGAAGCTTACCATCTACAATTGCATCATTCACAATATCTGGCAGCGCGGCGTCAAGGGTGTTAAGGTGCCGAAAGAGAACCGCGAAGCGGTCCGTCCGAAGCACTGCCGGGTGCAATACTGTCTGTTTTACAACGACCGGCCCAAGCGCTTAAGCGACGACCCGCGCGATATCGCCGGCGGAAACTATGTCGGCGGCATTGACCTGATGTATGCCAAGAACTGGGTGATTAGTGATAATGTTTTCATAGGCATCCAGGGCAGGACCCGCGAGGCACGCGGAGCCATCTTCATCTGGTTCGATTCCCAAGACTGTGTCATCGAGCGAAATGTCATTATCGACTGCGATGCCGGTATCTGCCTTGGCAATCCACACCGTGCCGACGGCATAAACACCCACTGCCTGCGCTGTGTTGTCCGTAACAATTTTATTACAAGGGCCACCGAAGGAGGCATTGTTCCCGTCTATACGCAGGACTGCAAAATTCTCAACAACACCATTCACGAGCCCGACAGCCGACTTGGCCGTCTCATTCGTATTGTTTTTGACAACGATGGCCTGCTTGTCGCCAATAACCTGCTCAGCGGGCCCAAAATCAGAAACGAGTCAGATAGCAACATCAGGTTCGTTGGCAACGTCGAGAAAGAGCTTACGAATGTTCTCGTTAATCCTTCACATGGTAATCTGCACCTGACGACCCAAGCTGCCGACGCTATAAACAGAGCTGAGCCACGGTCCGACGTGACCGGTGACATTGACGGCGAACCTCGCGGCACCAAACCAGATATTGGTGCTGATGAGTTGGCTTCTTGAATCCGTTTTTTGCTAAAATTTGCTCTAATAGGATACGATGAGGTTTTTTGCGACTAAGACATCAAGAGTTACATTTGGTTTGACTCGCGTCATCTGTATCGGCGTGTTTTTTCTGTGGATTGTTTGTTACACTCACCCTGTGTCTGCTCAGACAAAAAGGCATGCCGTTCCCAAGAGCCATCCACGGCTGCTCGGCTCGAGGCTTCGTTTGCAAAAATTGGCCGAGCAGCGTCCTGAGGCATATCAACGTGTTGTGAGGGTGGCACGTGAGCTTGACGCCGAGGACCATTCTAAAATGATATCGACGGCCTTGGTCTGTGCGATAGAGCAGGATGAGCAGCTCGGCAAACGCGCCGTGCAGATGGCAATGAAATATATCAACGGTCCCATCCGAAAAGGACATACGCCCTTCGCACACGACCTTGCGCGCTGCGCAATTGTCTATGACCTGTGCCACGAGTACTGGAGTCAGAGCGAGCGAGCAAAATTCCATGCGTATTTGAACAAAACCGTCGATGCAAACATCCGCTCCGAAACACACGTGTTCCACAACGGCTGGTATGGGTACAAAAACTGGGGCATCGGGTTGGCCTGCTACGCGACGTTTTATGAAAATAAGCGCGCCGAAGAGATTCTCAAGAACCTCGAGCAAGAGTGCCGCAGCCGCGCAGCTCCCGCCCTCAAGCTGGCAGGGGCAGGTGGAGGTTGGGCCGAAGGTTATTATATAAACTACTGGCTATACGAGTGGCTGTTCTTTTGCGAAGTGGCCCGGTACTGCGAAGGTCTCGACTATTATGCTATGGCTCCGGGCTTTTTCAACAATCGCGCCATTGCAAGCATGTTCGAGGCCTATCCCGGCATCAAGATTTACAACTCGCGCCGGCCAATTCCTATGGGCGACGGCGGAGGGCGTGTGTTCGGCGGCGACCGTGATAAGACCTTGTCTGCCAGACGCATCCTCGTCAATCACTTCCACGACGATTCGAGCCATCAGGCTGTGCATGCGTTCAACGAGACTACGCCACGCTCAAGCGTCGGAGTTTATGCGTACAAGGATTTCCTCTGGCGCGACACTACTGTCAAAAAAGCTGACCTGAACGGCTTCAAATTGTCACACATCAGCCCCGGGCCCGGATACGTTTATGCACGCAGCTCTTGGAACGAGGACGCAACGTATTTCTTCTTCAAATGCGGAGACCGCTTTACCGCACACCAACACCTGGATGTAGGGCATTTTCTGATTTACAAGCATGAGGAGCTCATCGGCGATGGCGGCCACTATGACGCATTTGGCTCAAACCACGATGTCAACTATCACTTGCGCACCATTGCCCATAATACGATACTGGTGTATGACCCGTGTGAAACATGGTCCAGGATACGCGCCGGCCCGGTATCGGGCAATGATGGCGGGCAGTTACACTCCTGGCCGCATCATAATGGCGCTGTCTCAGATGCGGCCGAATGGCAGAGAGGACGCCAACTCTACGATATTGCAGATATTTTAGCCTTCGAGGACAAGGGAGATTACGTGTATGTAGCTGGTGACTGCACGCGGTCTTACTCTCCCAAAAAGCTCGAGTACTTTACCCGGCAAATTGTCTTCCTGCGGCCCGGCACATTTGTCATCTTTGACCGCGTAGGTTCTAAAAATCCTCGCTTCAAAAAAACCTGGCTGCTTCAGGCAATGAAGGTGCCGACTGAGACTGAGGATGGGCTTGTAATAACCAACGGCAAAGGACGATTGTTCATCCAGACTTCGCTGCCGCCTGACCCGGATGTAAAGCTCGTTACGGGAGCAGAACTATATAGCTACGGCGGCAAAACCTATCCTCCGAAGCGGGACACCGGGCCTGCGCCGCAATGCCGTATCGAAATAACACCTGCCCGACAAAAAGCTGTTGACCATTTTTTACACGTCTTAACGGCAACCGATGCCGCTGTTGCTTCTATGGAAAAAGCAATCGCACAGGTGAAAGACCAGGAAGTAACCGTAACAGTCGGCGAGGCAAGAATCACATTTACGATGGCCGAACTGGGAGGGCGCATCGAGCTTCCCGGACGGCGCACCAGGAAAGATAATACCTTTAAGCCTGCGCATCCAGGGCAGTTACACTAATTTACCTTCGATTTGTTTCAGGACCCTCATCGACTCTTCCGCAATTTTCTTCCCGCCGCCAGAAAAATCAAATACTTCCAGGGATATCCATTTATCGTACTTCAAATCCTTGAGCGTTTGAAGGGCTTTCAGGTAGTCATTAACCGCTGTCCCCGTACCCAGGTGTTTGCCGTCCATTTCCTGGATATGAACATGATGAATATGCTTGTAGTACTTTTTCAACAGGACGTCAAACGGCTCGGTTTCATCGTTGGTGTTATGGAAATCAAACATTATTTGAATAGCTGGATGATTAACTTGTTTAGCCAGCTCCAATGCTTCTGCCAATGTGTTCACAACATCGGTTGCGCTCCCGGGTAAGTGTTCGATGAGTATCTTAACACCGCGCTGCTGGGCGTGGTCGGCAACCTTGGCAAGGCCTTCAGCGAAATATTTTTTTGCCTCTTCAACAGGGACTCCCACCGTACTACGCTGCTTGGGAGAACCGAAAATCATATAAGGCCCGCCAATGTCGCCACAAAAATCAATAAGTTTATCGAAGTAGGCAGTAGTTTTTTCGCGGACGGCAGCGTCAGGCGTTGTAAAGTGCAATCCTTTCGGTGGCGGCGCTAATAACCAGTGCAATCCCACACATTCAATGCCGGCATCTTTCATAACTGAAACTATTTGGCTGCGTTCATCCCTGCTTATCTCCTGCACACCTTCCTTAACCAGGGTAAATGCTGCAACTTCAACTCCCTTATAGCCGGCATTGCTGACAATCCGGCATTGTTCGGCCCAGCTTAATCCAGCCATGCTCTCGTTACACATGGCATATTTGAAACCGCTCCATCTGGAATCAGTAACCATCTCTTTTCTCCGACAACTAAAAGTTAATCCACCTAATACGGCCGCGCCCGAAATTTTGATAAAATCTCTGCGGTTACAGTTTGACATAACCTTTCCTTTCTTGCTTTCTGAAAAAAACTTCTTACTAAAATCCTACTCAAGTAGCAGGCTCCTAAGAGCTTTTGGCTTCAATAAACTTTACGATATTGTAGATGGCTGAATTATATGGAACACGCAATCCATATTTCTCAGCTAATTTAATTACAGCCCCATTTAACGCATCGATCTCGGTCGTTTTTTTTGCGAGGATATCCTGCAGGGTTGAAGATTTGTGTTCGGCTGTATCAGGCACAAGTTTTTTATAGAAAACTTCAAGAAAATCCTTCGGCGACTGCCAATGTGTTCCACACCCTGCCGCTTTCATAACGTCAAAAACTTCCTCTACAATGCCTTTCATTATAATTCGGGCAGATTCCTTTTTTGCTAATACTCCGTATGGAACATCGAGAATAGCGCCGAGAGGATTCAGAGCGCAGTTGTAGAGCATTTTCGCCCAAAGGTCTTTTTCGATATTGCTGGTTACTTCACAAGGAATGCCCCCTTTGTCGATAGATTGGCACAAGTTTTCAATACACGCCAAATCACTGCTGAATAAACTGCCGATATGAATCGAATCTGCGTGTACTGTTATAGTAACTTCGTTGTTTTTCGGCCTGCTGAATCCAGTTATTACACGCGCATTGAAAATCATCTCCGGCTTGAAGAAGGACGAAAATACTTCTGCATTGCCCCATCCATTTTGAAAAAGTACGATTCTTGTCTTCTCACCAAATAGCCACTCGCATTGAGAAAGGTCCTTTGCCGCTTCAAAGGAATCGAAAGATTTTGTGCACACGAGTATATAATCGTAAACTCTTGTTCCGAGCTCGCTTAAAGATGTATAGCCGGCGAATGCCGCCGGCCCTGCGGAGTAATCGCCCCAAATCCCTGTTCTTACCAAGCCGTGTTTGCGCAAAGCTAAGACTGTACTTTCTCTGGCAACAATATCAACCTGGTCTTTAGATTTTAGCAGACAGCTCGCAATACCGAGTCCAACTGCACCACCACCGTATATTAGCGTTCTCATAACTCTAAATTGTATGTTCAGAAAACCTTATCTTCCACAACTAATAGGCCATTATAATCAGTAAGCAGCCAAATAAAAGACTTTTAGTTCTGAGTTTACTTATGACACCCGGATATATCACTCATTCGCAAAAAGCGTTTGAATTGGCCGACTGATTCCGCTATTATAACGATTAGAAACTTAAGTCCAATCAAGCTTGGAAAAGACAAAGGTGTGAATGTATTACCCCCACCCTTCAAAATGCTGTCAAAGATGAGAAGAGGACAAAAAAAGACAACAAGCGTATTCTTGCTCACTGCGTATGGAGTGTTGGCAAGTATAATGCTGCCATCAATCACAGATGCGACTGGCGAGTTTGACATCTCTTACCTGTACGAAAAAAAGGACACTTGGCAGCGGACTGTCCTAACATCGCGCGCTGTGCTGGAGAAAACGAAGATACCACGGCAAGAAAAGAACAAAATTCAAAAAGAGATGTGGAAGCATATCGAAAAAGATTTCCCCATTCAATGCGACTGGACGTATCAGGATTATGGGATGGACTTCCATAGATGGTTCAGTCGTGGTGATAACAGCGACATCGAGAGAAAGATAATAGTAAAGGTGCTGGCTGAGCTTGCACCGGATGCGAAGAAGTTGGTTGCTGATTACGAGCATCTTTGTCAGTCCGACATATCGCCAACCGACCAGCGGTGGTTAAACCTGTATGTCGAGGCCTGTGAAAGACGACGCTGGATTCGTCTGCGACCGCTTCTGAAGAAATGTAAAAAGATTGTATTTACGAAGCATTTCAATATGGGCGGCTCACATTATGCGTACACCGAGGGCCAATCCGATGCACAGCATGAGCGGAATTTTACCCCCGGTTCGGCTCTTTGCCTGTTGGAAATGGACGGCTGTTACGGCAAAGTGCGAACGCTAATCAATGAGCCTGATGGTGTAATTCGTGACCCGGATGTTTCATACGACGGCAGGCGTATCCTGTTTGCCTGGAAGAAGTCGGACCGAGGGGACGACTATCACCTCTATGAGATGGGACTGGAAACCGGCAATGTACGGCAGTTGACATTTGGACTTGGTTTTGCCGATTACGAAGGGGCTTATCTGCCGAACGACGACATTATCTTCAATTCTACCCGCTGTGTTCAGATTGTTGATTGCTGGTGGACGGAGGTCAGCAATCTTTATGTATGTAATAAGGATGGCAGATATCTGAGGCGGCTGACCTTCGACCAGGTCCACACGAACCTGCCTACTGTTACTGAAGATGGACGCGTGATTTACACGCGGTGGGAATATAACGACCGAGGCCAGATATACCCGCAGGGACTATTTCAGATGAATCCGGACGGCACCGGGCAGACTGAGTACTATGGCAACAACTCGTGGTTTCCCACCACAATCCTGCACGCCCGCTCTATCCCAGGCACACAAAAGCTAGTCGCAATTCTCTCCGGACATCATACACATCAACGAGGCAAACTTGCCATTATCGATACCCGCAAAGGCCGGCAGGAAGCTTCCGGCGTGCGGTTTATCGCTCCGGTTCGTGAAGCCGAGGCTGTCCGCATTGATGCTTATGGCCAGGATGGGGACCAGTTTCAGTACCCCTATCCATTGAGCGAGACGGAATTTCTCGTTGCCTATGACCCGCAAGGCAGCCCAAATCAACGCTACGTTCGCCCCTATGCCATTTATTTTATGACAATTGACGGTCGACGGGAGATGCTTGTCGTGGATTCAAAGATTTCCTGTAACCAGCCCATACCGCTTGTCGCGCGCAGGAGGCCGCATGTTCGGCCGAGTCTCGCGGACTACCGCAAGAAAACGGGGACGTATTATATGCAGGATGTGTACATTGGACCAGGCTTGCAGGGGATTCCACGAGGTACAATTAAGAGACTTCGTGTTGTTGCTTTAGAGTATCGGGCGGCTGGTATTGGCGATACACGCAATAGTGGACCTGGCGGTGGTTCACTATCCAGTACGCCGGTTGGAGTCGGTAACACAAGCTGGGATGTGAAAGTAGTTTTGGGTGACGCCACTGTTTATGCGGACGGCTCGGCTATGTTTACGGTGCCGGCCCGCACGCCGGTCTATTTTCAGGCATTGGATGAGAAGGGTCACGCAGTCCAGACGATGCGAAGTTGGTCCACGTTACAGCCTGGGGAGACATTCTCGTGTATTGGCTGTCATGAAAATAAAAATGAGACGCCTGCGCTTAGCCGGCAGACCTTGGCGTTGAAAACGGGCTCTCAGTTCCTCAAACCGTTTTACGGGCCGCCGCGGGGCTTCAGTTTCAATACAGAGATTCAGCCGATTCTTGACCGCAACTGTGTCAAATGCCACACCGGCAGAGAAACTGAGCCTCTTAGTCTCTCTGGAAACCAAATTGTTGATAAGAATTCCAAGCGGAAGTGGAGCGAGTCTTATCTGGCTTTGACCCAAGCGCGTCGGGAGGGAAGACCGAACCAGTCTTATTATAAAGGCAACCAGGATAGCACACTCGTGAACTGGATTAATAATATGTCGGTTCCCACAATGCTGCCGCCCTACTACAAGGGTGCTGCCAAAAGCAAGCTCATAACCATGCTTGAAGAGGGACATGAGGATGTGGAACTCTCGCAGGAAGAGATGGACAAGATTGCCTGCTGGATCGACCTGCTCGTGCCATACTGTGGGGACTATATCGAGGCCAACGCATGGACGCAAGAAGAGGTTGATAAGTACAACCATTTTATGAAAAAGCGCGAACGCATGGAGGAGATAGAACGTAAGAACATCGAAACACTAACAGCCACAGTGGCTGAACCTTAGACCGAACGGATGCGTTGTATATGAAAAAAACAATACTGGCATTTGGTGAACTACTATGGGACATATTACCTTCATGCACTGTCCTTGGAGGTGCTCCCTTTAACTTTGTCTATCGAGTCAATTCGCTTGGCGATATGGGCCTTATGGTAAGTCGTATTGGCCGTGATGAGCTTGGCCGAAAAGCCTTTGACCAGGTTGTCCAACTGGGCCTGGACACAACTTATATCCAATGGGATGAACACCTGCCGACCGGCACCGTTCAGGTTAGCTTTGATGAAGATAACAACCCGGACTTCGTCATCATCCCCAAGGTTGCGTATGACCAAATTGAGCTGACTGATACGCTTGTCGATGCCGCCTCGACTGCCGATTGTTTGTGTTTCGGTACCCTGTCCCAAAGGTCAGAAAAGGCGCGTAAGACCATCGAACAGCTCCTGGAAAGAGCAAGTCAAAGCCTGAAGTTTTTGGATATAAACCTGCGAAAAGATTGCTATAATCCGGAAATAGTCAGCTTTTCCTTACAAAAAGCAGACATTCTCAAACTGAATGAAGATGAGGCTCACCATCTTGGCTGGATGTTGGGTGTCTCACACCAAAATATTCCGGAAGTTTGTGAAGAAATGTTGGCCAGGTGGTCTCTCGAACATTGCGTGGTAACGCTTGGCGAAAAGGGTGCTTTTGCGATGACCGCCGCAGGTGAAAAAGTGTATGTGCCGGGCTATAGAGTCAAGCTCGACGACTCTATAGGTTCCGGAGATGCTTTCTCCGCAGGATTTGTCCATAATATTCTCCGCGGAACATCGATTAGCCGGGCTGCCCGGTTTGGTAACGTACTTGGCGCCCTTGTTGCGACAAAAGAGGGTGCTACTTCTCCAGTTACACTCGATGAGATAAATATGTTTCGTAATCAAAAATTTGAACGTAATATTTACCCAGACCTGGAAGAATTCATAAATTAATAAGGATTTGAAAAGGAGATAAAAATGTTACAAGACGGTGACAAGGGAGTGATATTGCAGCGTGACAAACAAAGCTTTGCGGTGGCGCCCCATATTCCATGCGGAGTTGTTAAGCCACAGACCCTGCGTAAATTAGCTGATGTGGCCGACAAGTACGGCGCAGCGGCACTTAAAATAACCAGTGCCGCAAGAATTGCAATAGTAGGCTTGAAGGAAGGAGATGTCGATAATGTCTGGTCCGACCTCGGGATGAAAGCCGGTGCGGCAGTTGGGCTTTGTGTAAGAAGCGTTAAGGCCTGTCCGGGGACAACGTTTTGCAAACGGGGTATTCAAGACAGTCTCGGACTTGGCCTAAAGCTGGATGAAAAATACCACGGCGTGGAGTTGCCGGCGAAGTTTAAACTTGGTGTAAGTGGATGCGCAAACCAATGTGCCGAAACCTGCATAAAGGATATTGGACTTGTGGGTCTGCCGAAGGGCTGGAAGGTGCTTGTCGGTGGAAAAGGTGGCGGTCGGCCGAGGCTGGCACAGGAATTGGCAAAAGACTTGAGCACCGAAGAGGCCATTGCATTGGTTGACAAAATCATAGAATACTATAAAGCCAACGGCAAGCCACGTCGGAGGTTAGGTGCTATGATAGAGAAGATGGGTTTCGATAACTTCAAATCAGCGGTGCTCGGTGAATAAACGAACTTCGCAGATCAGAGACTGTCTTCAAAGACTTTATGCCCGCTATAACCGCCGGGAATTTATCGGCAGCGACCCGCTGCAATTTGTATATGAGTACTCCAATCCTGCGGATATGGAAGTTGTCGCACTTTTGGCGGCTCTGCTTGCTTACGGCAGAGTGCAACAAATCCAAAAAAGCCTGACCAATCTGCTTGGACGTATGGAAGAAAGTCCGAACGCGTTTGTGCGAAACTTTGATGAGCAAAGAAGAGCGAGGCTAAAAGATTTTAAGCATCGTTTCACAACCGGCGATGATATATCAGATTTGTTGGAACTATTACGAGACATTCTTGACAAATTCAGCAGTATCGAAAAATTCTTTGTCCAGGGCTACAATCCCGGCGATAAGAATATCATTCCCGCATTATCGAAATTTTGTGATTCGCTGCAAAACAAGTATGCGAGCGAACATAATGGCCGAATCGGCCGTAGCTTGAAGTACTTATTAGCCAGTCCAACAGGCGGCAGCGCCTGCAAACGGCTCAATCTCTTCCTGCGATGGATGGTGCGGGACGACGATGTCGATTTGGGATTGTGGAAATCGGTCGATAAAGCCAGGCTCATTGTGCCGGTTGACGTGCATATGTGCCGATTGTGCAGGATTTTAGGCCTTCACGACCACAGAACCGTTTCTTTATCAACAGCATTAAACATAACAGAAAGTTTTGCAGAGATTGAACCAACCGACCCTGTCAAGTATGATTTTGCATTGACCAGAATCGGTATCGTGAACGACTGCGATGGTAACTATCGGCCGAGCTGTCAGAACTGCGAGCTGTTCGCTTTTTGTTGTAAGTGATATTGTCAGTATATGTAGCTTTGTTGACAGATTTAGATGAAAGGCTATGTGCGATACTAAAGGCAAGATAAAGGTACTGTTTCTATGCACGGGTAATTCGTGTCGCAGCCAGATAGCCGAGGGCTGGGCCAGACACTTGAAGAGTGATGTTATGGAGGCATACTCTGCGGGAATCCGCCCAATTGGAGTTAATCCTAAGACAATAAAAGTGATGGCCGAAGCTGGCGTGGACATTTCGGACCACACCTCCAAGGGCGTCGATGAGCTTGTGGGTATCAATTTTGATTATGTCGTTACGGTCTGTGATAATGCCAGAGAGCAGTGCCCAATTTTTCCCGGTCGAACAAGACACGTCCACAAATCATTTGACGACCCTTATTTCGCAACCGGCAGCGAAGAAGAGATTATGGCGGTATTCCGAAGGGTACGAGACGATATAAGAGCATTTATAGAAACATTGCCGGACATACTCGAAAGCAAAAAGAAAGGATATTAAGTAGAAAATGAATTCAGAGCAAATGGAAAAATATACATCAGCAATAACGCTCTCGGATATGGAAATCTTTGTGTTTCCGGAACTGATGTACAGCCTTGTCCTGGCGGATATTATGAGCCCGATTATCTGGCAGTGGCGCCGGATGGATTGTTTCAAAAAGCTTCAGGGCAAAAGCAGCTACAAAAAACTGATGCGGCTCAAACAATTCATAATGGATGAATTCGAGTTTAATCTTGACCTTGAAACCTGGGGCCTTACAAGCAAGGCCAAAGAGCTCAAACGCTTCGAGAAGTTTATTTCGTCCGATGATATCAGCCAAAGCAACGCCCTGTTTGGCTACCACGGCGACAAATATTATTTTGATGTTGATATTCGCAGACACTTCGGCCTGGATAAATATGATAGTGACATCATCCCATATTGGAAGACCGAAACTGTTGAGGCTATGAACGCCTTTCGTCTCAAGCAGGGTTACAATACGGCGGCCGGCGAATGTGTATCGCTTGCGGCTTTATATGTGGCGGCGGCATTTATCGTATGTGGGATTGCTCTGGAAGATATCTATATGATACTTACCCCCCTTCACTCACAGAATTTCATCGACATGCAGGGCGGCGTTCTGACCAATAATAGTAGGCTCGTTACGAAAACGATGTGGTTCAATGGCACCGCTATATCCAACAAAGCCCAGCGGGCGCTGCGGAACGAAAACGTTACTATCACAGCACACCCTTCCGGCTATGTGCACTGTATGTATGATGATGCAACGATAGATAAGAAGACTTATCAGCACTTTACCAGGCAGCTCGGTTCATATCTGTCGGCGGAATTGACACTGCCGCTCTTTGCAAGTTTTTTACGTTCTAATCGAGACTATCAAAAGTTCTTCCAGGTCTGTCGTGAGTGCCGCGGACAGGCACAATTCTTAGAGGCTGAGGTCCTTTTTTCTTATGAACACAGCAGCAATTACAGAATAGCCGACAGAACGTATGAAAAATTACTTGCCGAGGTTTCGGATGAGGCTTTTGTCCCGTATCAATTACCAGGCAGAATTCGCTGCGATGAGCTTGAACAGTTGATAGAAAAGCAAAAAATCGACGTGAGAAAGCAAGAAGGTAGAGAGGTTTTGAGAAAATATATTAAGCCGGTTGTCCCTGAACCACAGCGGTTTGTAAACGAGTTGGCTGGCTTTGTGCATATAGAAGCAAAGCTGCCGGCTTCGGACAAAAATTTCATCCCTGCTAATCCGATTCAAATCCACGTACACCAGAGCAGGGAACAGATAATTGACTATCTACAGCAACTGCGCCAGAGTAGTTCCACCGCCGACCTTGCCTTTTTTGCATATCGGGATATGGCGACCTGTGATTGGGTCCCGTTCATAAAGGCCGCGGTAGAACGCAGCCCGGTCTCAATCCAAATGGCGGACTCAATGTCAACCAAAGAGGTACATATCTGGCTTGAACAAATGAACAATACTTCAATTTACGATGGCAAGCGTCTTGCTCAGCCGGATGAGGTCGCAAATTATAAAACCGGTGACGGAGTCGAGAAAGCCTTTCTGTTGGCCAATGTTATCCGTCAAAGAAAGCCCGAACAAGATATTGAAATAGTCGTAGATAAGAACGATGTGGTTGTCAAGGGGCCCGACCAATACCGCTTTGTGTCCGTCAAAGGCCTCGAAAAGCAAATTCGCATCTCTGCCGCCGGCGCTATTAACATAGTTGGCTGACGAAAAACATCCGCAGGTTGGATGGATTTTACCCTTTTTAGGCTGTACCGAAAAATTTTCAAAAAAATCCTTTTTTATTTTGACAATGCGAATAAATAGGACTATAATAGTCTTATATAGCAGATACAGAGACTGAAAGGCCCATTTATGGTTTTTTTGAAAGTCGAAGATGGATGTTTTGAGGCGAAATACTGATTATGCATTGCGGGCGATAGTGAATCTCGCCGCGCATTATGGAAACGAGCCCGTTTCGACCAGGACAATAGCGGTTCAAGAAGATATTTCGTATCAATTAGCCTGCAAGTTAATGCAGAAGCTCCAAAATGCCAGGTTTGTGAAAAGCTGCATGGGGCCTAAAGGTGGATTTGTGCTGGGCCGGAAACCGTCAAAGATAAGTTTGTTGGAGGTGATTGAAGCCATCCAGGGGCCGATAAGTCTGAACCGATGCTTGCTGAGTGTGAATGCCTGTCCAAAGCAGAAAGGTTGTACAGTAAGGGCAAAGCTTGTTGGGCTGCAGGAATGTATTTACGAATATCTAAGTGGTATTACGCTGGATGAACTGCTGCAGGGCAAAGGCACAAAAAGAAAAAGGAAAGCAGGGAGTCTTAAGAGGAGAAAAAAATGAGCGACGAGAAGAAAAAGGCAACCGTACTGCAGGCGTGCCTGGGTAAAGGGCAAAGATTGGCGGAATTGGTCGAATACGCAGACAGTTCGATTGTTAGCAAGACGATACTGGATAAATCTGTTGGCACGATTACGCTGTTTGCGTTTGATAAGGGCCAGCGGTTAAGTGAGCATACAACACCTTATGACGCAGTTGTTCAGATTATTGACGGGGCGGCGCGGTTGACCGTAGGCGGCAAAGATGTAAATGTTTCGGCTGGCCAGATTATTATAATGCCCGGCAATGTGCCGCACGCGGTTGCCGCAGAAGAAAAATTCAAGATGCTGCTAACGATGATTCGCGCATAAGTAAGAGTAATTTGCTGAAAATAAATGAGGATAGATTATGGTCAGATGTCCAGGACAAGACCAAAGATTTTGGAAGCCGGAAGATATTTTTGAAGTGAAATGTCCCGGCTGTGGCGGCAGTGTAGAGTTTTTCAAGGACGAACCGAAACTGAAATGCCGCAAATGCAGGCGGATTGTGCTTAATCCAAAAATAAATCTTGGCTGTGCTAAGTGGTGTAAATATGCGGAGCAATGCCTCGGTATTATGAAAGAGTCCGATGAACAGCCTGATGGCTCAAAGAGCTCGAAATGAGGTATTTCGAGATGGTTATGCGTAACATAGTTAAAATAGACGAAGAAAAATGCGACGGCTGCGGCCAGTGTGTTGATGCCTGTGCCGAAGGCGCTATAAAGATAATTGATGGTAAGGCAAAGCTGGTCAGTGAAGTTTACTGTGACGGCCTGGGCGCCTGTATCGGGCACTGCCCTCAGGACGCCATAACCATTGAAAAGCGAGACGCCGACCAATTCGATGAAGAGGCAGCCAAGGCGCACCTGGCTAAAAAGCAAAGCGCTCACAGCAAGACTGATTTTGTATGCCCCGGTACGATGGCCAAGAAGCTAAGAGAAAAGGGTCAATCTGCCGGCAACAGCGCTGCCGTGGTTCCATCGCAGTTGAGTCACTGGCCGGTTCAGTTGAAGCTGGTCTCGCCGCAGGCATCATATTTTGCCGATGCTGATTTGCTGCTGGTGGCTGATTGTGTGCCGTTTGCAATGGGTGATTTTCACAATAAATTCTTGAAAGAGCGCAGCATTGTAGTCGGCTGTCCGAAACTGGATAATGCAGATTTTTATATCGAAAAGCTGGCACAGATTTTGAGAGGCAATAAGCTCAATAGTTTGACAGTGCTCCATATGGAAGTGCCCTGCTGCTTTGGTCTGACACATATCGCACGCGAAGCCATTGACCGCAGCGGGACGAAGATGACTTTTGAAGATGTAACGAGCGATTTGCAGGGTAATGTTTGTAAGACCGAAACAGTAGGAAATTAACGGCTGATTGCAAAATAACGGGTGTATAATGGCTGATTTTGTTAAGGCGATAATCATAGATTTTTGGCGTACTATAGCCGAGATGTCACCCTATCTTTTGTTTGGATTTTTCGTGGCAGGAATTCTTTCGGTGCTTGTATCGCAGCGACTTGTACAAAGGCATCTTGGCGGTAGAGGGATATGGCCCTTGTTGAAGGCATCGCTTTTCGGGATTCCGCTGCCCTTGTGTTCGTGCGGCGTTATTCCGGTATCAATGTCGCTTCGCAAGCATGGTGCAACTAAAGGTTCCACAATATCATTTTTACTGTCCACGCCTCAAACCGGTATGGACAGTATCTTTGTTACCTTGAGTCTTCTCGGCCCACTTTTTGCCATCTTTAGACCATTAGCGGCACTCGTTACCGGCCTTGTCGGAGGCGGCCTGGTTGATGTGTTTGGACGAAACAGAGAGGATGAAAACGGGACACCACAAGAATCTTCGGATGAATCCTCCGGTAGCGAAAAGAAAACAAGCAGAGTTGCGAAGGGCTTGAAATACGGCTTTGTTACACTGCCGCGAGACATTGGCAAAGCGTTGATGGTAGGGCTGGTTATCGCCGCTGTTATCTCTGCCCTGGTGCCCGAGGATTACTTCGCCGAAAAACTGGGCACCGGAATTTTCGCAATGGTGGTGATGATGTTTCTGGGAATACCTATATATGTGTGTGCAACGGCCTCGGTGCCGGTAGCGGCAGCGCTGATATTGGCAGGCTTAACGCCGGGGGCGGCATTGGTCTTTCTTATGACCGGCCCGGCCACAAACGCCGCATCATTTGTAACCATTTGGAAAGTTTTAGGCAAGATGACAGCGATTACCTACTTGGCTACCGTGGCGGGATGTGCCATCTTAGGCGGTATTCTGCTCGATTATATCGCTGCTGGCGTTGACTTTGAAATAGCTGCCCGGCCTGGTTGGATGCTGCCGCCGGTTGTTAAATACGTATCAGCCGTGGCACTTTTGGCTGTTCTGGCATTTGCCATCCTCAGCAAAAGAAAACAAACTGACTAATCTTGCGGACACAAAAGATACAGTATATTGTGTTGACCGGATAGTGTCTGAACTAATTGGGATAGCCGTGTTGTCTGAGTCCGCCAAAATCCTGTTAACAGGTCTGCCGGGTTGTGGCAAAACCACCGCCGCTATGCAAATAATTGCAAATCTTAACTGCGAAAAGCTCGCAGGTTTTTACACGCAGGAGATTCGCCAGGGAGGTGTTCGAAAAGGTTTTAGCTGGCAGCGGCTTGATGGTGCCGCCGGGACACTTGCTCATATCGACATCAAGGGCCCTTTCAGAGTTGGTAAATATGGCGTGGACGTTGCCGGCTTTGAAAAATCAGTGGTGCCGATTTTGGACGCCGAAAAAACCGACACGCAATTATTTGTTATCGACGAGATCGGCAAAATGGAATGCTTCTCCAAAAAGTTTGCTGCCGCTATACGTCGTCTTTTCAAATCCGACAAGTCGGTATTAGCCACCGTGGCACTTAAAGGCACCGGCCTTATCTCTGAGGTAAAGAATTATCAAGATATAAAGCTATTTAATTTGACACGTCAGAATCACAATAAGACAATAGCTGAAATTTTGCAGGCTTTATCGTTTTTGAAAGATGCAGTCAGTTAGAAAATGGGTGAGATAACAAAACTTGCCAAGCCGAATCAAACCGGCTCAATGCCATTGGAACAGGCCATAGCCGTCCGACGGTCGAGGCGGCATTTTTCGCCGAAGTCTCTTACACTTGAGCAAATCGGCCAGTTGGTCTGGGCAGCCCAGGGTCAGGAGCCGGGCGGCAGATATCGCACAGCACCTTCAGCCGGAGCAACCTATCCTCTTGAACTCTTTATAATTACTGATGAGGGCGTGTTTCGTTATTTGCCTGCCAAACACACGCTTGAGAAACTTATAGACCAGGACCTTCGTGCCGCTCTTGCCTCCGCTGCCTGGGGACAGGATTTTATCCAGGCCGCACCGCTGACGTTGGTCTTTGTAGGTGAGTTCAGCAGAACGACCGGACGCTACGGCCAGCGGGGTGTTCGTTACGTATATATGGAGGCCGGCCACGCCGCGCAGAACGTGCACCTTCAGGCTGAAGCCCTGGGACTTGGCTCTGTAGCTGTCGGTGCTTTTGATGATGCTGCTGTTAGCACAGTTCTGTCGCTGCCGGACTATCTCGAGCCTCTCTACATGGTCACAGTAGGCTACTATCGTCAGTAAAGGGATGCAAGCACCAATGTCACCGGATTGGGCTGACAAATGAGTTCACGGAAGCCTGGTGTAGTACGATGGAAACTGTTTTTATTGATGGCAGTATGGGCGAAGGAGGAGGCCAGATACTGCGAACATCTCTGACCCTGTCCTGCATAACCGGCAGAAGTCTGCATATTGAGAACATCCGTGCCGCCCGCCGCAATCCGGGCCTGGCAAAACAACATTTAAGCTGCGTTAGAGCCGCCTCTAAAATCTGCACGGGCCATTCGCAGGGAGCAACGAAAGGCTCAAAAGTACTTGATTTTGAACCCGGCCCTGCCAGAAGCGGTGACTATCATTTCGATATAGGCTCAGCCGGCTCTGCGTCTTTGGTAATTCAAACCATCCTGCCTGCCTTGTTCCTGGCCGACAAGCCTTCCACAGTTACCGTCACTGGCGGAACTCATAATCCAATGGCCCCGCCGTTTGACTTTCTTAACGAAACCTTTTTAGCAGCTATCGCAACAGCCGGCTTCCACGGCAATTGCAAACTGATAAAGCATGGCTTCTTTCCCGCAGGCGGCGGAAAAATATCCTTTAATATTCAACCATGGCGTAACCAACCGGACAAGATAATTGACCTTTGCCAGCCGAACAGCGATTTCCAAATTCACGCCCGGGTTTACACCGCCAAACTCCCTCCGCGCGTTGCTCAGCGCCAGCGGACACTATTACTCCAGAGCAAGTTGAATATCCGGAATGTCGAACACGTCGAAGTCGAAGATTCCAATGGCCCCGGAAATTGCGTGATGATTCGGCTCTGTGGCAGCGAACGCACAACGGTATTTACCGCCTTTGGAATGCGCGGCAAGCCCTCAGAGGAAGTAATCCGTGAACTTGTCGGCTTGGTCGAAGACTTTCTGACAAGCAACGCCGCTGTCGACCGTTTCTTAGCTGACCAGCTTTTAATCTATATGGCCATCACAGAAGCCGGCTCCTTCACGACTAACGAACTTTCCAGCCACCTTCAAACAAATATGGAAGTAATCAAAAAATTCCTGCCTGTCAACTTTAGCATGGAACACCAAAAGCATGCCTATAGAATTTCCTGTCAACGTTTTTAATTGCTCATAGTCGTTCGAGATGACCATTCAAGCTGTAGCTTTTGCCGGCCTTGGTTGTGATTTCAACAACCTTATCATCATAGCGGACCTTGCAGGTATTGCCCAGAAGTGAGCGGATAGTAACGCCGGTAAGTTTGCCATCTTTCCAGGTGATATCCACTTCGAAACCGCCGCGGGCACGCAGGCCTTTGATGTATCCCGTCGGCCAGGCCTTCGGCAGAGCCGGCAGCAGATGAACCTCTCCGGCGTGACTTTGCAAAAGCATCTCAGCTATTCCGGCACATCCCCCATAATTGCCGTCTATCTGGAACGGCGGATGGTTATCGAACAGGTTGGGATGAGTGGACCTTGCCAGGAGTGCCTTGACGTTCTCCTCGGCTTTATCGCCCTGCAGAAACCTTGCCCAGAAGTTGATGATCCACGCTCTGCTCCAGCCGGTATGGCCGCCGCCGTGTGCCATGCGATACTCGATGCTCTTGCGTGCCGCAGTGACCATCTCCGGCGAATTTTGAAACGTGTATTGCCTGCCCGGATGCAGCGCAAACAAATGTGACATATGCCGATGACCAGGTTCCGGTTCCTCGAATTCTTCGCTCCATTCCATCAATCGGCCATCCGAGCCAATCTTAGGCAGGGCAAGTCTTGAACGGGCGGCGATGACCTCTCTGACGAAATCATCTTTGATGCCCAGAATCTCATCCGCTTCGATGAGGTTGGTAAAGGTGTCCCAGATTATCTCCTGGTCCATCGACGGGCCCATCGACAGATTTACCCTTTTTCCATCGGGGGCTACGAAGCTGTTTTCCGGGGAGTTTGACGGTCCCGAGACCAGCTTACCAGTCCTGGGATGTTGTACAAGCCAGTCAAGAAAGAATAAAGTTGCTTCCTTCAATACAGGAAAGGCCCTGTTTCTGAGAAACTTCTTATCGCCGGTAAAGCGGTAATGCTCCATAAAGTGCTGCGTACACCAGGCCGCCCCCATAGGCCACATCCCATATCCGACGCTCCCGAACGGGCTTGTGTGCCACCACACGTCGGTTGTATGGTGTGCGACAAAGCCTCGACAATTATACACATCTCGTGTGGTCTTTCGCCCGGAAGGCACCAGCGCCTCAGTCAGCCTGAAGAACGGCTCGTGACATTCGCTGAGATTACACACTTCGGCCGGCCAATAGTTCATCTGGACGTTGATGTTGATGTGGTAGTCGGCATTCCACGGCGCGGCTAAATGCTCATTCCACAAGCCTTGTAGATTGCTCGGCATACAGCTCGGCCGCGAGCAGGAAATCAGCAGGTATCTGCCGAACTGAAAGTATAAGGCAGCTAAGGCGGGGTCATCGGCGCCGCCACGCAGGTCCTTGAGTCGCTCATCAGTGGGTTTATCAGCGGCAGCTGTTTTCCCAAGGTCCAAGATAACACGCCTGAACAATCTACGGTGTTCTGCAATGTGCTCGGCCTTGATTTGCTCAAAACTTTTCTTCTCGACCGCGCCAAGCTGTTTAGAACACACTCGAGCCATATCTCTCTTAAGAGGCTTATAGGGTTCATCGAAGTTATAGTCTGTCGCTGCCACTAAAAAGAGCGTCACGGCATCTGCGTTTCTTATCGAAATTGCCTTCTCTTTCATCTCAAGCTGCCCGCCTTGAAGCCTGGCGCGAAGCTGAGTGTGGTATTTAACACCTTTGTGCTTGCCGTTCTGACTTGCCTGCCCAAACATAGCCAATGTATGTTCCCCGGCTTGCTTCAGGTCGAAATCAGCCGGGCGGTCCAGCGTTGCGTCGATACAAATGCTGCCCGGCTCCTCGGCTGTCAGACGCACAACGATGGCCTGGGCGGGAACGCTGGCGAAGACTTGGCGCCGATATGTAATCCCGTTTACCATAAATGTTGTTGTTGCAATTGCCGTATCGAGGTCAAGCTCTCGTTTATAGGATTCGCTCACTCCTGTCGAAGGTCCGAGAGTTACCGAAGCAGTCATCCCTCCGGGGCCACCTACGTTACCCACTACCACCGCGATAACATTCTTGCCCGTCTTTAGATGCTTGCTGATATTGAAGCTATGCGGTTTGGAGTAGTCTCTCGTCCTGCCCACTTCTTTGCCATTGACGTATATGGCACCCTGGTCATCAATGGACCCCAGTTTCAGAAAACCGAAGCCATCCTGTATTTGTTTGGCGGTAAGCTCAAAACTGCTGCGAAACACAACCTTCTTACCCGCCTCAACCGAAGCGTTACCTTTGACGAACTTGCCCGACTTGACCACCAGTTCAGCCCAGTTCGAATCATCGTAATCAACCTGTACGTACTTGCTGTTTGAAGGCTCATCATCACCACCACGACGCCAGCGAGTAAGCGCAATAGTATCGATGCCCCCGGGCATTTTTATCCAAAGGTCACCGAGCGTCTGATGGCTTCGCGGTGATATCCGACTGCCCATAACCTCACTCTGCATAATCCTCTGCGCTTCGGAATACTTTCCTTCGAAGATGAGCTTTCGCGCCTCGGCGATGTGCTTATAGGCGCCCACACGGTCTTGCGGCACAGGCGGACCCGCCCAGACGGTATCTTCGTTGAGTTGAATGCGCTCCTGTGTGGTGCCCCCGAAGACCATCGCTCCCAGCCGACCGTTTCCAACCGGCAGCGATTCGGTCCATTTTTGCGCAGCCTCATGATACCATAATTTATATTGCGTATTGCCGATATCATATTGCCTGTTTCTTTCGCGCGATGCATCAAGCCCCGCGCACGACGAAAAGATGCTGCCCGCAAACCATACGGAAACAATTATGGCAATTGCTAATTTTCCATTCTGCATTCGTTACCTTCCTTCCTATATTTCTGTCCTTCGCCGGTACTGGTTAAGTACCTCCGCCCCGTTCTTTTTGACATTCTCTTCGGATTAGCCGACCGGAGTTTATCAGGTACTTTACTATCAAACCCAGCCCCGGCAGCCGATTCAAACGCAACACGAATAATATGACCGCAGACCACACGACTGTCTCCCCCGCGCAAAGCCTGCCCTGCCTGCCCTGAGCCTGTCGAAGGGAGCAAAGCCGAATGGGCTCCGAATCCATTTCCATCTTCGCGAACAAAATGTCGGTTTGGCATTTACTCATAACTTACCGGAGATTGTCGCAGATTGACGTAGCTATGTCAAGATTTCACCGCCGGCTGGCGAGCTCAATTTGTTATAAACTCCATTGTAACTGTTACTTTTTTCCTTTGAACTATACCAGGAGAACTTTATAATGCCGGCATATTAGCTTTTGTTGTGGGTAAAAAACCGTTGAAAGGACGTCTGACATAAACAGCAAATCATCCAGTGCTTTATTATTTTTGACTCTGTTTGTTCTTCTGGCTTTTACCGGCTGCTACCGGCCGACGCCTTATCCGGAGATAGTCGGGGTGCCGAAAAGCTTAATGAGCGAAACGCGTATTGTCGGCAGGTCGGTCGAGCATCGGCCTATTGAATGTCTCGTGCTCGGTGAAGGCAAAGACGTAACTTTAATCCTGGCAACCATCCATGGCAACGAGCCGGCAGGTACCCCGCTTGTACAAAATCTGAGAGAGCATCTGCAGCGCTACCCACGGCTATTGCAAGGAAGAAGGGTTGTGCTGCTGCCCGTGGCGAATCCGGACGGCCTGGCCCATAACCGCCGCCATAACGCCAGAGGTATCGATCTGAACCGAAATTTCGCCACCGCGAACCGCATAAACAGCCCCACCAGCGGATACAGGGCCCTTTCCGAGCCGGAAGCACGGGTCATCGAACAGCTTATCCGCCAGTATGCTCCCGACCGTATTGTCAGCATTCACCAGCCATTAGCCTGCATCGACTATGACGGCCCCGCCCAGCTATTGGCGCAACGATGCGCCCAGCATTGCAATTTGCCCGTGAAAAAACTGGGAGCAAGACCCGGTTCGCTCGGTTCGTATGCAGGACTCAGACTCGGCATTCCAATCATTACGCTGGAGCTGCCGGGTCGGGCCAGTCGGCTAAATCGGCAGTCGCTCTGGCAGCGATACGGCGCAGTACTTATCGCAGCGATTGTATATCCGGACAGTGTCACTTTAATAGAAGGCTTCAAGAAACATTTTCTGAATTGATGCCCCCCTGCTCAACCGTTGAGCTTACAACTTATCAACGATTGGAAGTTGGGAATTGCAAATTATGCCCTGTTTTTTTCACTGCTGCCTTTTGACATTTTACTTCTTTCAGAGATTAAACTGCTCCGCAGCCATTTCATTTACGTAATCACCGATGGCAAGTGAGGCAGTTGCGGCTGGCGACGGTGCGTTCAAAACATGAATAGAATTCTCCCGTCTTTCTATTCGAAAGTCATCAATCGGCTCACCGTTCACCCCGACCGCCTGGGCACGAACGCCGGCATTGCCGGGCTTTATATCATCAGCCGCCAGTGAAGGAATAAGCCGCTGCAATTGCCTGAAGAATAGTTTCATGGAAAAGGCCCTGGTATATTCGCTCAACCCATACTTCCAATTTTTGAAAAACATCTTCCAGGTCCCCCGGTAAGACAACGCGTCCCAGGAATCTCGAAAACTAAAATCGGTCTTGCCATAACCTTCTCTCTTGAATGAGAAGACCGCGTTTGGGCCGCATTCGACAGAACCATCAATCTTGCGGGTAAAATGAACACCCAGGAAGGGAAAAGCCGGGTCCGGAACCGGATATATCAGGCTTTTAACTTTTTCTTTAGCTTCCTCCGTTAACTCATAATAATCCCCGCGAAAAGGAACAATCCTCATCTTTGCCTCGACACCGGCCATTTTCGCTACTTTGTCGCACTGAAGTCCCGCACAATTGATAATATACCTTGCGGCCAGAGACCCTTTATTTGTTACAACATTAGTAAAATAATCTTGGCTTTCAAAAGCCAACACTTTATGCGATTTCAGGACTTTATTCGCCCCTTTGTCCTCTATCAGCTCGGCTAATTTCTTTGCAACTTCACTGAAATCGATAATGCCTGTACAAGGCACTCGAATACCTGCGATACCGTGACAAAATGGTTCAATTTCCTTAATTTCGTTCGGGCCGATTTTTTCGATACCTTCTATTTCGTTTTCCAGGCCGTTGCGGAAAACCTGCTCAAAATTAGCTAATTCTTTTTCCCGCGTTGCGACAATTATTTTCCCACAAATCTCGTACCTGATTCCATGTTCTTTTGAAAACGCTACAAGTTCTTTGCGTCCCTTGGCGCAGGTTTTTGCCTTATTCGAGCCGGGCTTATAGTACAGCCCGGAATGAATAACTCCCGAATTATGGCCGGTCTGATGAGCTGCGAGCTCGTCCTCTTTTTCCAATACGGCGATTGAAATTCCGGAATGATTGTGGGCAATTTTGTAAGCCGAGGCCAGGCCTACAATCCCGCCGCCTATCACGACAATATCAAAATCATACTTTTGTTTCATCCCGTTAGAAATCTCCCTTTTTGTAGAATGTTCCGCGGCCATAGGATTTCTAACGACGTTTAGCATATTAGCGTTCTTTTTAGAATTTCTAACGGGATTCATCTATCCAAATTCTCAAATGTCACGCCGATAATACGCAATACGGACGACCGAACACAAGAACACCGGTCATTCCTCTTCCATATACGGATAACGGAAGTTCCTCGGCGGCAGGAACGTTTCCTTGATAGCTCGCGGCGAGACCCATCGCCCCAGGTTGAGCCAACTGCCGGCCTTGTCGTTCGTGCCCGATGCCCGCGAACCACCGAATGGCTGCTGGGCCACGACCGCACCTGTGGGCTTGACGTTTACGTAAAAATTACCAGCCGCGTGACGGAGCGTATCCATCGCCTTAACGATTGCGCCGCGGTCGAGAGCAAAGATTGCCCCCGTTAGCGCGTATGGCGAGGTCTGGTCACACAGTTCGAGAGCCTGGTCGTATTCGTTCTGTGGGTAGATATATATGGTCAACACCGGCCCGAAAATCTCTTCGACCATCAGCTTGGACTTCGCGTCTTTATTTACAACAACTGTCGGCTCGACGAAGTATCCGGCCGACTTGTCACACCCACCGCCGATGATAATTTCCATATCGGGCGAACTCCTGGAGTATTCAATATAACCGCTGATGTTTTCATACGCCTTTTCGTCTATAACCGCACCCATATAGTTCTTAAAGTTGGTAACATCGCCCATCTTAATGTCCTTGATATCACTGAGCAGTTGCTCTTTGACCTGCGGCCAGATCGAATCGGGGATATACGCTCGCGAAGCTGCCGAGCACTTCTGGCCCTGGTATTCGAATGCACCCCGCACTAAAGCCGTCACAAGTGCTTCAATATCAGTGCTTGCGTGGGCGAATATGAAGTTCTTACCACCTGTCTCGCCGACAATTCGAGGATATGAGACGTACTTGCGAACGTCTGAACCGACTGTCAGCCAGATTCTCGAAAACACATACGTGCTTCCGGTAAAGTGAATGCCGCCGAGTCTGACGTCATTTAGTGCCGGCGGGCCGACAACTGGTCCAGGACCAGGAACCATATTGATTACCCCCGGCGGCATCCCAGCTTCTTCAAGGATTTTCATGATAAAGTAAGCCGGCAATACCGCAGCCGATGCCGGCTTCCACACTACCGTATTGCCCATCAACGCCGGCGCCGTTGGAAGGTTGCCTGCGATGGACGTAAAGTTAAAGGGTGTTAAAGCCAGAACAAACCCATCCAGTGGGCGGTGCTCCATATAGTTCAGCACTCCTGGCGTTGACATCGGCTGGTCACCGTACACCTCCTCCATAAAATGCGGGTTGAAACGCCAGAAGTCTATCAGCTCACACGCCGAGTCGATTTCCGCCTGGTGCGGCGTTTTGCTCATGTTTAGCATCGTGGCCGCATTGAGCGTCTGGCGGTACTTACCAGCCAGCAGATCCGCTGCCTTGAGTAGTACCATAGCTCTGGACTCCCACGGCATCTCGCCCCACTGCCGCTTGGCTTTCTCTGCCGCATCAACCGCTTTAATAGCGAACTCTGCGTCAGCCTGATGATATTCTCCCAACACGTGCTGATGGTCGTGCGGACAGCGGATATCTGCGAGATTGCCGTTGCGCACTTCCTGGCCGCCGATTATCATCGGCACCTCTGTCTTCTGGCCGAGCATATCCTTCAGCTTGGCGGTCAATTCCGTACGTTCCGGACTGCCTGGTGCGTACTGCAAACCCGGCTCATTGGCTGGCTGAGGAATGTGGAAAATACCGTTAAACATTTGTGTCTCCTTGTAATAAAGATTTCAACTTTTATGACTAACAAGACCATTTATTGTCCCGCATTGTTACCAAAAAGTCAAGCGTCTCGAACCTTTTTGCTTTTCACGCTTGCCTTCTTACAATCCCGTTGTTATCCTGGTCTCGTATCAAAATAACAAAATTTTCACGTTGCCTCATCAGCAACCTATGGGAGAATAGCACAACTGGCTCCAAACTTCAGCCTTGCAGCCGAAGTCTTTCAAAATGCGCGAGCGATTTTCTTGACATGCTTTCACTCTGTTGTTATAGTTCGGTTTTTGAGCAATTACGGGGAGAAACTATGGTGCTTGGAAAATATGGCTGACTCAAATACAAACACACAGCTAAAACACGGAAATCAAAGCCCTTCAGAGCTCTCGCCACCTCCTGCTATGCTGCTGCGTTTCCGCAAGCCCCTGATTGTGCTTGCTCATATAGTTGCTTTCGCTGCCTCTTTGATGCTCTCCTTCCTGCTGGTAAACAACATGCAGTTCAGACAAAACTGGCTTGTTCTATATCCTTCTTTGGTACTGTTTTTTCTCATCGTCAAGTTGCTGGTATTCGGTTTTTTCGAGCAATACCGTGGCTGGTGGCGCTATGTAGGGATTTCCGATCTTCTGGGGATACTACGGGCATCTATGGTCAGCACTTTAATTATCGTAGCTTTATGGTTTGCAATAGGCCAAGTCGAGAGTATTCGTAGAAACTTACCGGGAGGTTTGCAGATACCTCTTGAAGGTGTATGTATGACCGATATGTTTGTCACTGTTTTGCTGCTGGCCGGCCTGCGAATGGTAATTCGGCTATACTATGAGGAGTTCCGCACGGTCGAAGTCGGCCGATTGAAGCGACTGCTCATTGTCGGAGCAGGCGATGCCGGTGAGGCGCTGCTGCGGGAGATTGGTCGTGAGCGCATCGCTCAATATGACGTAGTCGGCTTTATCGACGATGACCCCATAAAACAAGGCACAAACATCCATGGAATATCGGTACTCGGTACTGTTGAACAACTGCCCAAAATCTGCGAGGACCACAACATCGAAGAAATTGCCATTGCAATGCCCCAAGCCACCCATCACCAGCGGAGGCGAGTTGTTCAGGTTTTCGACAAAGGTACTAAAATTCGTTTTGGTACCGTACCATCTCTTACTGATATTGCCTCAGGTAAGTTACGCGTTTCTCAAATTCGTGACGTCGATATTAACGATTTGCTCGGCCGAGAAACTGTCGAGCTTGACCTGGATTTAATAGAAGCTTTTTTGAAAGATAAAACCATTCTCGTTACCGGCGCCGGCGGCTCCATCGGTTCTGAAATGTGCAGACAAGTGTGTAATTTTAGCCCGAAGCTGCTTTTGCTCATTGAGCAAGCCGAAAATCCGCTGTTCTACATGGAGCGGGAATTGCACAAGCAATTTGCAGGCATTTCCATAAAAGCGGTCGTTTGCGATATTACCGACAAGATGCGGGTAGAGGGAATTTTTGAAACGTACAAACCGCAGGTTGTCATTCACGCCGCCGCCCATAAGCACGTGCCGCTGATGGAGCTCAACTCGGGAGAAGCCATCAAGAACAATATTGTAGGCACACAAATCGTCTCTGACGCTGCAAATAATTACGGTACGACTAATTTTGTAATGATTAGCACAGACAAAGCCGTCAATCCGACCAGCATAATGGGTTCGTCCAAGCGAATCGCTGAAATGTATATTCAGGACTTGAGCAGAACCAGCAAAACACATTTTGTGACTGTACGGTTTGGCAATGTACTTGACTCCGACGGCTCGGTTGTACCTATCTTCAAGAAGCAAATAGCTGAGGGCGGCCCCGTAACCGTTACGCATCCGAGGATGAAGCGGTATTTTATGACCATACCGGAAGCAAGCCAGCTTGTGCTGCAGGCAGCAACAATGGGAAAAGGCGGAGAAATCTTCGTGCTCGATATGGGCGAGCCGGTAAAAATTATAGACCTGGCCAGGGACATTATTACGCTCAGCGGGTTCAAGCCCGGCGAAGACATTGAAATCACTTTCACGAACCCCAGACCCGGTGAAAAGCTTTTTGAAGAGCTTTCGATAGAAGGCGAAGATATGCAGCGTACAAGGCATCGCAAAATCAGTATATGGAAGAATATCCCGATGGACCGAGGTAAACTTCGCAACGGTATCAATGAGCTGGTAAATGTCGCCCAAACGCAAAACTACAGCGAGATAGTTCAGAAAATCAAGGAGCTTGTGCCGGAATATACGGGCGGCAACGATGAAAATGCCGCAAGTGCCTGATATTGAACCACTCCATAAACTTTGAGATTGGGTTTGTTTGGGTTTGAATTGGGTTTGTTTTGGCATTTTATTGGCTTTAATTGGGTTTGTTTGGCTTTGTATTGGGTTTGAATTGGGTTTGTTTTTCCCACTCCACCAAGTGTCCTCTTTCTCATATTCCCTTGTATTATAATCACTTACGTTCATTTGACTTTTTCGGAAATTGGCTTTGTTTTGCATAAAAAGTCTGATTTGTAAAGCTCTCTCTACATAAGTAATGATAGCTCTACACTTGTAGTGGTGCCTTATAGGCACGTAAGTATTTGCGCACAATGACATAAGGAGAAAGTGAGAAGGGAGAAAGAAGAAGAAAAAGGGCAGATACCAGTTGTCTGTTGCCGGTAGTTGGTTGTTATTGGCCATAATTGCCATTCACTAAGGAATAAATTTCCTTCTTTTCGGCCTTCTGCAAAAAAAGACGTCCCTCTATAAATGCACGGATGTGCGCGTTTGATACGAAAATCGGCTTGTTTTTGACAGGATTTGCAGGATTAAGTTGTTGGTAATAAAGGAGTTAAATTTTTTTATTTTTTTGGGTTTTGGCCGGTTACTATGTGCACTTTTGGTTGATTTTTTAACCGCAGAGAGCGCAGAGAACGCAAAGGGCTTTTAGCCACAAATTAACACGAATTACACGAATTTTTAACCGCAGAGAACGGAGAGAGCGCCGAGGGTTTTTAGACAGCATAACAGGATTTTAGACCACGAAGGCACAAAGACATAAAGCCAAAATTAGACGCAGATTACGCTGATTTACGCGGATTTTGTTTTTGCCAGCCGATGCGGTC
>Ga0114922_10000398_pt1 | contig 41668 bp, 36 predicted proteins | sample AartaG_FD_100975 | JGI IMG/M metagenome (GOLD analysis project Ga0114922, IMG submission 100975) | Deep subsurface microbial communities from Aarhus Bay to uncover new lineages of life (NeLLi) - Aarhus_00045 metaG | ecosystem: Environmental > Aquatic > Marine > Oceanic > Sediment | place... | reverse complement strand
TGCAGGCTGCGGGCGTCGCGTTGGGCCCCACCGTGCGCGTGGCCTCGGCCGTGCGCGAGCCCCCAAACCACCACGGCCGGGCGTGACTGCCCGTTCTCCGACGAGACGCCCCTGTAGTGCCAACGCCTCTGCGCGCTGACGTAAGCTACGCTTTTACAAGAAGTTACAAAACCTAACTGTAGAAGACGGGTCAGAGGGAATCCCTGCCGAGCGACCCTGGGTTTGCCAGCCAACCATCCCACACGGCTCTGCGAGTCGGCTTGTGTCCGAGGCTTGGCTGAGAGCCGATAGCTGACGGCTGACAGCCTTTCCTATAGCACTCCCACTCGCCGCAGTTCGTCGATCTTTTCCGACGAATATCCCAAGACTTCGGTCAGTATTTCGCTTGTGTGTTCTCCAAGGAGTGGCGGGGGCAGACGAACGGTGCCCGGGGTTTCGGAGTACTTCAGGGGGATTCCCGCCAGGCGTAGGGCGCCGATGGTGGGGTGGGGCACCTCGGCGACCATGTTTCGATGTAGAACCTGAGGATCAGCGAACAGGTGCTGCATGTCGTTGACCGGGCCACAGGGGATCGAGGCTTCTACGAACAGGTCCACCCATTCGTCACAGGTCTTCTGGGCCAGCACGTCGGCGACCAGCGGCAAAAGCACGTCGCGGTTTTCGACCCGCTTGGGGTTGGACTCGAAGCGCGGGTCCGTGATCCACTCCTCCTTGCCGATCAACTTGCAGAAGTTGACCCACAGCTTGGGACTGGCTACCGCGACGGCGATGGGGCGGTCCTTGGCGGGGAAGACCTGGTAGGGGATGATCGACTCGTGAGCGGTGCCCCAGCGCCGGGCCTCCTTGCCGGCGACCAGATAGTTGCTCGCGATGTTGGCAAGGGCCGAGACCTGAGCGTCGAGTAGACTGCAATCGATGTACTGCCCCCGGCCTGAGCGCTCCCGCCAGAGCAAAGCAGCCGTGATCGCCCCAGATGCGTAGACGCCGGTGACCACGTCGGTGATGGCCACGCCGACCTTGCACGGTTCCCCTCCCCGTGGACCGGTGATCCACATGAGCCCCCCGACGGCGGAGAGGACCATGTCATATCCGGGCCGGTCGCGGTATGGGCCGTCCTGCCCGTACGCGCTGATCGAGCAGTAGACCAGGCGGGGATTGACCTCTCGAATCGCTTCGTAGTCCAGCCCGAATCGCTTCATCAGCCCCGGGGTGAAGTTCTCCACCAGAACATCACAGACCTTGGCGAACTCCTTGACAAGCTCCGCCCCGCGCGGGTTTTTCAGGTCTACGGTGATCGACCTTTTGTTGCGGTTGCAGCAGAGGTAATATGCGCTCTCGCCGCCAGCAAAAGGCGGACCCCAGGCGCGGGTGTCGTCACCGGTATCGGGCCGTTCCACCTTGATCACCTCGGCACCCTGGTCGCCGAGGACCATCGTGCAGTACGGCCCGGCGAGAATCCGTGAAAGATCGAGAACCCGAATCCCGCTCAAGGGCAGGTCGGTGTCAGGCTTATTTGGCATTCGTGTTTCTCCTCAAATACACTTTTTTAGGCGACTTCGCTCGCTCTCTCAATACCTTCAGGCACATACAGCGTCACGTCGGTCGGTGTGGTGGAGCCTCTGCAGCAGGATCGCGCCGATCAGCAAGACCCCGCCGAAAATGTCGGTGACGTAAGCTGGAATGACGCCGCCGGGCAGGTCAATGTCCGGCCAGAACAGACAGCCCGAAGCCGCCAGCAGCATGGCGGTTTCCAGCCAGGTGGTCCACCGCAGGAGGTAGCGGTCCAAAACCGCGGCGAAGGCCACCAGCCCAGCGGCGCAGGTGATCATAGTCAACACCACCTCCCACAACGGGCCGTTGCCCAAAAGTGGACGATACGCCATGACGATGGGGATGATGTACAGCCCCTTGGCCAGCTTCCAGGAAACGACGGCCGTCTGCATCGGGTTTGCCCCGGCCACGCCCGCCCCGGCGAAACTGGCCAGGCTCACCGGCGGGGTGACGTTGGCGTCCTGCGAGTACCAGAAGACGATCATGTGTGTGACCAGAAGCGGCACGCCCATGTCCAACAGCGCCGGCCCTGCCAGTGTGACCAACACGATGTAGCTAGCGGTTACCGGCAAGCCCATGCCCAAGACCAACGAGGCCAGGCCGATCAGCAGAATGGCGATGACCTTGATCTCCATGGCGAGATTCAAGACCAGGCTTGAGAAGTTCAGCCCCTGGCCGGTAAGACCCACCACGCCCACGATGATGCCCGCTGCGGCGCAGGCGACCGAGACCATTACGGCGTTTCGCCCGCCCCGCTCCAGGGCCTGTAGAACTCGGGTTGGCCCCATGCGGCTTTTTCTGCGTAGGACGCTGGCCAAGTAGGTGCTCACGACCGCCACGAAGCCGGCCATCATCGGCGAGACGTTCATCATCAGAGCTGTGATCAAAGCCGCCACCGGGATGATGAAATGCACGCCGTCCTCAATCACCTTGAGGGCCTTGGGCAGCTTGTCCTTGGGCTGCCCCATGATGCCCTGTTTTTTGGCCTCGAAGTGTACGAACAGCAGCACGGTCATGTAGTAAAGCACGGCGGGTACGACGGCCACCTTGATGATGGTCAGGTAGCTGGTGTTTGTGAACTCGGCCATGAGGAAGGCGCCGGCCCCCATGATTGGCGGCATGAGCTGCCCGCCGGTGCTGGCGGCCGCCTCGATGGCGCCGGCTACGTGCGACCGGTAGCCAACCTTCTTCATCATGGGAATGGTGAACGATCCGGTGGCCACCACGTTGGCTACGGCGGAGCCCGACACCGAGCCCATGAAGCCGCTGGCGATGACGCTGGTCTTGGCCGGACCGCCGGTGAAACGCCCGGTGATCGCATAGGCCAGATCTATGAAGAAGTTGCCCCCCCCGCTCACCTCCAGAAAAGCCCCGAAAAGCACGAAGACGAAGACGAAGGTGGACGCCACCCCGATGGGCACGCCGAAGACGCCTTCAGTGGTGAGGAACAGGGTGGTGGCGATGCGCTCCACCGAGTAACCCTTGTGGGCGAACAGATCGGGCATGTGCGCCCCGCAATAGGCGTAGACAAGGAAGCCGGTGCAGATGCCGGCCATGATGGTGCCTATGACCCGCCGGCAGGCCTCCAGCACCAGCAGTATGCCCACGATACCAACCACGCAGTCGGTGAGGATCCAGTCCCCCTGGCGGTCATAGATGTCATTGAGGTAGTAAACCACGTAGAAGCAGCAACAGATGGAGGCCGCCGCCAACATAAGATCCACTATCAGCCAGATGGTGAGCCGGTTTTTGTGCGCCTTGGAAAACGGCCGGGTTAGAATGAATGTCAGTGCCAGGATGGCCCCCATGTGGACCGAACGCTGCACCATGGCGGTCATGGCGCCCAGGCCGGCGGTGTAAAGTTGGAAGATGCTCAAGCCGACGGCCAACACCGTCACCGCCCTGGCCGTTACGGCCACTATGGTCTCGTTGCGCTGTGGGGGGGGGATCGATTGACGATTGGGGATTGACGATTGACGATTATTCATTCCCCACGTTTCCAATCACCAATCGCCAGTCCCAAACCCCCGATATGGGCGTGTTGGGGGGGAGCCAACCCGCGCCATAGACGGGAAGGCAGACTCACAACTCTGGCGCGGACCACCATCGCCCGGCCTGGGGTCAAGCGAGACAGGCACACGGACGTTCCCCGCCAGATAAGGGTATGGTTCACATCTTCGCCGCCCACGCGCAGCACGAAGTCGCCTATGGGCTGGTGGATGTTCTCGATGACCTGAAGCGGACCCCGGCTGGTGAGCGTGCCGCGCCCGGGCACGTGGCCCATGCCCGCTCCGAACATCACGAAGCGTTCCTCCTCGATGTAGATGTTGCCCTCGCTATCCACACTATGATCCTCCCAGATGGGGGCCCGGTCCACCGAGTGGGTGTAGTGGAGAGTGAATCGTTCACCAGGCTCGAGGGGAACCACCACGATCGGCTCGCCCCCGCCAAATGGGCTGATTACCAGTTCCAGGCCGCCGGGCTGCCGGCAGACTACCACGACGAAAGCCAGGCCCGTTCCCAAAAGCACCCATACTAAGTGACTGTGCACGATTCTACGACACGACCGAGCCGCAGACGTTAGCCTGCGCGATGCCGCCAAGTGGGGCGTGTCGCACAATTGCACACGGTCATATAGTTGCTGTCTCGATGCTTGCCCGCGCATCACTCTAGCCCTTGGGCGCCGGATTGTCAGGGACGGCCAGCCCGCGCTCAGTCAGGTATTGCACGCACCCTGGGTGCAACGGGATGGGCGAGTGCCGCACGGTGTTCTGGGGCGTCGTGTAACGGGCGAACGGATGAATCTTCTGCATGTAGTCGTTGTGCTCGAACAAGACCCTGGTGAGGTCGTAGACCAAGTCCTTGGGCAGGTCGGCCTGGCAAATAATCACGTTCCACACGCTGAGGGTGGGAACGACTTTGTCCACACCGCGGTATACGCCGGCTGGTAGATCATAGGCCGAGTAGAAACTGTAGCGATCAGTGACCTTCTTCTGCTCGCGGGGTGTAAGCGGGATGATCTTGATGCCGTGAGTGGTGGCCAGGTCCATGATCGTGCTGGTGGGGGGGGCTACGCACCAGACACCCACGGCGATGCTGTGGTCCCTCAGGGCGTTGGCGTTCTCGACGAAGGAGAGGCGGCGCACGTTCAGGCTCTCCCGGCTGATTCCCAGAGCTTCGAGCACCAGGTTGCTCATATATGCCGTGCCGCTGCCGGGGGCGCCGATGCTGACGGTCTCACCATTGAGTTGCCCGATGCTGGCCACTCCCGAGCCCTCGTGGCTGACCACCTGCAGGACGTTGGGGTACATGACGGCCAGACCAAGAATCTTCTGCGGCTTGCCCTCGAACTGCCCCTGGCCGTGGTACGCCTGATAGGCTACGTCGCCCATGATCTCGCCGATGACGGTTTCACCCTTGTGGGCGAGTCTTACGTTTTCCACCGAGGCGCCGGTCACCTCGGCTACGGCCTTGAGACCGGGGACGTGCTTGGACCATATCTCGGCCAGGCCGCCGCCGTAGGGATAGTACACGCCACCCGTGCCGCCGGTGCCGATGGAGATGGTGCGCCGCGACTCCTCGGAGCATGAAAGTCCCAAGCCCACTATAGCAGTAAGGATCAGGCGGACTGCGGATTGTGGACTGCGGATTCTGAATGACCGTGCGCGATTCTGCAGCGCCGCCGAGCCGCAGGCTTTAGCCTGCGCGATGCCGCGAAGTAAGCGGTGTCGCACAATTGCGCACGGTCGTATTAGTTGTGGAATAAGGATGCGTCCCATTAGAGTATCCTCTTTGGTCCAGTTGATAGCTATCGTTTATTCCCTTTCGTCATCTACGCGCCGCCTGTGTTCCGTGCCGTTTCTGAAGCCTTCCTCGAAGGCCTCGATGTTCATATCCACGGTCTTGGGCGGGACGCTTTCCGAAATCGCTCGGCGAAGCGAGTCACGGGAGACCACGCCGGTAAGCCCGGCCAGGCAGCCCAGCATGATGATATTGGCCACGATGTCGCGACCGAAAGTCTTGTTGGCGATCTGGGTTGCCGGCAGACCGAATGCGCGTATATCGCCGTTGCCCGGCTTCACAAGATTGCTGTCATAGATCAGGATCCCGTCCTTCTTCAGGTCGGCAAGATACTTGCCCAGGGCCGGTTGGGACATGGCGACCAGCACATCCAGAACCGGCGGCGCGAGGTCCAAGATCTCACCCTGCGAAAAAATCACATCGCTCTTGCACACGCCGCCGCGCGACTCACTTCCGTATGACTGCGTCTGCAAAGCGTTGCCGCCGTCCAGAACGCCCGCGTGGCCAAGCACGTAGCCGGCCATCACGATACCCTGGCCCCCGAAGCCTGCAATTCGGATGTTCATTATCCTGCCTTTTGCGTATCTCGCGAAGCGACGGAACGGCACCGTAGGGCAGGACGAGCGAAGCGAGACCTGCCGTTTGATGACTGGTGTGAGTCAGGTAGTCGCGGCAGGTCTCGCTTCGCTCGTCCTGCCCTACCACTACCACGCTTCACGCACGGTGCTTCACACCCTCATTGATCCTCTTGAGGCTTTCGGTGAACTCGATCCGGTCGCGTTCGACCAACTTGCCAACCACAATCTTTCCTTCCAACTGCTCCTCGCTCATGTGTTGCGTCTTTTCCACGCGAACGGAGTTCCGCTTGAAATACTCCATAAAGGCTACGCCGTCCCGAAGCCCGACGCGCCGTCCGTAGCTGACCGGGCACTGGGAGATGATCTCGATAAAGGAAAACCCAGTCTTCTGGAGGGCTTCTTTCATTGAGTCTATGAGTCTGCGGATATGATACGTGGTCCAGCGGGCTACGTAGTTGGCGCCGGCGGTGGCCACAAGCTCGGCGACCTTCATGGGATACTCGGCGTTGTTGTAGGGGGTGGTGGTGGTCACAGCGCCGTAGGGCGTGGTGGGAGACACCTGCCCGCCGGTCATGCCGTAGATGTAGTTATTGACTAGGAAAACCGCCAGCCCCACGTTGCGGCGGGCCGCGTGGATCAAATGGTTGCCGCCGATGCCGGCCAGATCACCGTCGCCCGCGATGACCACGACGCGGCTTTCGGGCCTGATGATCTTCACACCGGTGGCGAACGCGACCGCCCGGCCATGGGTGGTGTGCAAGGTGTCGCACTTGAGGTACGGGCTGGGAATCCAGGAGGAACACCCGATCCCGGTCACCGAGATCATGCTTTTGGGGTCGATCTTCAGGTCATCAATTGCGTTGACAAAGGCGTTAAGCACCTGGCCGCACCCGCAGCCGGGGCAATGGGTAGTGGGAAGGACCTCCTGGCGCAAGTAGCCGAGCAGATGATGCTGTTGCTCCATTGTACTATGGCCTTAAGGGTTCAAGGATTCAAGGATTCAAGGATTCAAGGGTCCAAGGGTTTAAGGATCCGGCCGCGAGGCGGTCCTTTGTCTCTCCTGCAAAGATCGGATCAGAGCTTTAAGCATTCGTTCCACTTCTGCTGTCGCATCGATGACTCGCGCTGCTTCTTCCTCGCTGGACAGGCCCAGGTCTTTGCTCAGCAACAGTTGTGTTTCCAACTCCGCCAGTGAACCGGAAGCAATCCACAGGAATCGTAGGTAGTCTTTCGTCGTTTCTCGACCATAGCCTTCCGCAATGTTCGACGGGACGGAAACCGCAGCGCGGCGCAACTGGAAACTCAGTCCAAACCGTTCGTCTGCGGGAAATCGTCTCGAGAGCGTATACACGTGCACGCACAAATCGTATGATTTCTGCCAGACCTTGAGGTCCTTGAACGTGCGCAGCACCAGTACGCTCCTCCTGCTACTATCCCCTCAACCCTGGAACCCGCAGCCTCCCAATCTCCTGAGTCCTCAGCCCCTCCAACCCTCAACCCCTTGAACCCTCGAATCCTCGAATCCTCACTCAACAATAGCCCTGTATATCTGATCGACGGAATGAGGCACGCCGCCTATCTTGGGCACCCGGACGACCGGCACGCTGACGAAGCGCTCCACTTCGCGGGCCAACTGGCCAAGGTTCATCTCCGGCACCAGGATTGTCCCGACCTTCCTCCCAATGTCGGACAGCCGGTGGCCACAGAAGGGCCAGATCGTGACCAACCTGAAGTACCCCACCTTCAGCCCCTGCTTGCGTGCCCGCAGGACGGATCCCAGCGCAGGTCTGGAGGCGGCACCGTAGCAGACCACCGCCGCTTCCGCGTCCTCCATGAACTGCTCGTCATAGCGGATGATGTTGCTGCGGTTCTTGTCGATCTTGTCGTAGAAGCGGGTGATGAGTTTCTCGTGTACGTCTTGGGAGACGACGTCCCGCATACCGTTTTCCTTGTGCGTGGAGCCGGTGATGTGGACGGCCTGACCCTTTCCGTACTCCTGCCAGGGCCGGATCGTTTCCGGCTGGTCGGCCGGGTCGAATGCTCCGCGGGGGAACAACCGGACATCCTCAAGTTGGGGGAAGACCAGCCTCTCGCGCAGATGCCCGATCTCGCCGTCCATTAAAAAGATCACCGGATGACGATAACGCTCAGATAGATTGAAGCACTCTATCATTAGATCGAAGCACTCCTGCACCGAGTTGGGAGCCAGGGCGATCATCTCATGGTCGCCGTGGGTTCCCCAGCGGGCCTGGAGCACGTCCCCCTGGGCGGGTTTGGTGGCCTGGCCGGTGGACGGGCCGGATCGCTGGACATCCACGACCACGCACGGAGTCTCGGTCATGATGGCGTAACCTATGTTCTCCTGCATAAGCGAGAAACCCGGCCCGGACGTCGCGGTCATGCTCTTGGCCCCGGCCCGGGCCGCCCCGATCACGGCGGCGATGCTGCCGATCTCGTCCTCGAACTGCACATGGAAGCCGTCCACATTGGGGAGCTCGCGGGCCATCGTCTCCGCCACCTCGGAGGCGGGGGTTATGGGATAACCGCCGAAGAACGTACACCCGGCGAAGAGGGCGCCGTATGCGACGGCTTCGTCTCCCAGGGCGAAGCGCACATTGCCGGAAAGGGCGCTCAAGTATTGCCGGGTTCTATCCGTCTCCACACTCTTGATCCTCAACAACGAAAACGGCAAAGTCGGGACAGAACAGCTCGCACTGGCGGCAGTTGGTACACTCGTTCTCGTTGGAAACGTATGGGATGTGGTATCCGAGACCGTTCACCTCATCGGAAACGGCCAGAACATGCTTCGCACAGAAATGGATGCAGATACCACATCCCTTGCAATACCTATCATCGACTATGACCATCGGCGTCCGCTCCCGGATGAATACACGGTCAGGATGTGAAGTCGTCCCGAGCGACAGTGCGGAAAGCGGGCAGCCGGCTGGTGGCTAGAAAAGGTCGTCAAGTTCATCGTCCCCCCCACCGGGCAACTCTCCGTACCGGCTGAGGTGTTCCTGAATCAACTCGCTCTCGCGCTTGGTATACATCCGGTTTTCTTCCCATAGAAAGAGACTCGCCTCGGTCCCTGATTCGAGCTTCTCCAGAAGAGCCGCTTGGATGTTCTCTGCGCCCTTGATCATGATAGGCTTTTTGTCGGGGTCGGCCAGGACAAAGACACCCTCGATCGCCGGGATCTGGTCCACATTTGAACGGTTGAACTCCAGCCATTTCTCCGGCGGGGGCGCCGGCTGAGCGATCAGAAGCCGCAGGTCACACTGCAGGCACCGTTTGGCCTCGGCTTCGGCGTCTTTGGATTCGTAGGTTCCCTCGATCCGGCGGAAATCAACGCGGCGCTCCTGCGGGGAGGCAAAAGGCAACGGCACACGATTGCGTGGGACAAACTCTTCTTCGCGTCCGAGCCGTGGGTCTGGTGGTTTGAGGTCGGAGAGCCGGAGTGAAACTTGCCCGTCTCCACCCAGGTACCGGTCGATGCGCTGGGCGGCGGACCGCCCGGAAGAAACGGCGTGAACGACCGACATCCCACCGCCGGTGATATCGCCGGCCAGGAAAACACCTTCTCCCTCCTCGGGGATGCCTTCGGGCGGAGCCTGGCCGATGGCAAGGACCACCGAATCGGCCTCGACGGCCATCCTCTGCCGCTCGTCGAAGCTGGGGGCGAAGTTGTGCTGCTCGTCGAACACCGATACGCAGCGTCGAAACTCCACAGCCTCAACCCGTCCCGGCACGTCACGCCGGGCCGTGAATCCATCTTCGCCCGCCGCACGGGCGCGGATGGCCGCGGGGCCCCAACTCGTGTTGATTTCAACGCCCTCGGCCTCCGCCTTTTCAATCTCCTGGGCGTGGGCGGGCATCTCCTCGTGGCTTTCCAGGCAGAACAGACGCACGCCGGGCAAAGAGCCCTCTCGCTCGCCGGGGCGAGAATCCATTACATTGCGGGGGCGAGAATCCTTTCTCGACCCTGTGGCCAGCCTCAGCGCGGTCATAGCCGCGTCCACGGCCACATTGCCCCCCCCCACGATGACGATGTCCCGACCAAGGTCATAAGTCGTTCCCGCCTTGACGCCGGTGAGGAACTCGAGTCCCCAGTACACGCCGTCCAGCCCACTTCCTTCGACGGCGATCTTCTTGCTATGTGGCAACCCAACAGCTATGAGCAGCGTATCAAAACCTTGATCTAATAGGTCGATCATTGCTTCGCTGGTGGTCAGGAACGAGCCGGTCTTGATTTGGACCCCCAGGTCCTTGATGACGGCAATGTCCTTATCCAGCACCGCCTGGGGAAGTCGATAGCTCGGAATGGAAAGCGCCGGCATGCCGCCCGGCGACTGCGACGCCTCAAAAACCGTAACGGCGTGACCCTTGAACCGCAAGAAGTAGGCCGCCGCCAGTCCCGCCGGACCGGCGCCGACAATGGCCACCTTCTTGCCGCTGTCGGAGAGCTTCACAGCCTCTTTGAGAAAAGCGCCGTTGCCGGCCTCGAGGGTGAATCTTTTCAGCGCACAGATGGCAATCGGCTCGTCGATTCGGCCTCGGCGGCATTCGTGCTCGCACTCATGAAAACAGATGTGACCCAGGACGTTCGCAAGAGGCAGCTTCTCCCAGACCAGGGCGGCCGCCCCCGTCGGATCACCGGCGGCGATTCGCCGTATGTAACCAGGCACATCCACACCGGCCGGGCAGGTATGAACACAAGGCACCAGCCACTGTTCTCTATCGCCCGTGGTGGTGTCCTTGTCCGTCAGGCATCCGGTCGGACACACCTCGACGCAGGCTCCACAGAACCTGCACCCCGAGTCAATCAACGTGGGTGCGATGCTGCCCACGATCAGGCGGCCTTCATTGTGAACGATCCCGAGCGCTTCCACACCACGCACCTGATTGCAGACCCGCACGCACCGGGCACAATCAATACATAGATTGAAATCGCGGGCAAAAAGAGGTTCGTCATTCAATACGGGAAGACCACCCGGGCGGTAACGAGGCGTCTCTTCTTTAACGCCCACGTACTCGGCCACCCTGCGCAGCTCGCAATTGTGGAACTGCGGGCAGCAACGCTCCTCCTTGGGGACATTGGTGGAACAATCCTCCAGGCTGCATCCCTCACGCTGGGCGCAGGTCAGGCAGGCGTGAGGATGACGGGCCAGGATATTCATCAGACTGACGCGTCTGAGTTCTTTGAGGTTCTCGCTTTCGGTCAGGATCGACATACCCGCCGCCACCGGTGTCTGGCAGGCCCTGACCGGTTCGGCCTGCCCTTCCACCTCGACCACGCAGAGGCCGCAGCCCTCCAATTGCGGATTGTGGATTGTGGATTGTGGATTGTCCGTGTGCTTGGACTCATCCTCAGCCGGCGGCTCATTCACGTAGCGCTTATCGCCGCGGAAGACCTGCGTGGCGAGCGGCAAATCCTTGAAAGGCGGAAGATCGGGATGGCTGCAAAGAGACGGTATGTATATCTCATTGGTGGCGGCGACGGAAATGATCGTGGCGCCTTCCTCCGCCTCACATGCGTTGCCGTTGAGAGTAATCCTGACCATGACCACTTACGGTCTCAATTCTCGATCCCCAATCGTCAATCCCCAATCGCCAGTCGTCAATCGCACCACTTACCACGAGTGAGAGATGGCCGCAGGTGTGCATGACTGAACACACGGTAGCGGCGGACGGTTGCGGTCCGGCTTGCAGGGCGCGCATGTGTATTTGAGCTTCTTACGATGCTCCTCCCCCACCATTGCCACCTGATCTTCGCTAAGTGGATCGTTGGGGTCCTCACCGACGACGAACACGCCGTTAGGACAGGCCGACACGCAATCGCCGCAGCCGTCACACTTGTCGGTATCGATGGCGATGAAGAAGTCGCCTGAACCGTCCTTGTATCCGTAGTTTGCAATCATGGCTTGGCTCCCGGACAACCCCCGAGCCTCGATCTCCAACCGTCAGTCTTCGATCGTCGATCGTCAATCGGCTCATGCCTTGCGTCGCTTGGTCTCCAACGCCTGGGCAAAGAGAGCTCCGCCCAAGGCGCCGGCGATCTGAGTGTCATAAGTCGTTTTCAACGCCTCCAGACCGAGTTCCTTCTCGAGGCGCTTGACCACGCCGCTGTTTTTGGCAATGCCACCCGTAATGGCGAAATCCTTCTGCACCTCAATCCTCTCGAGAAGGGTCACCACGCGGTGTGCCATCGCGGAACAATAAGCGGCCAGCACCTTGTTCTTGGGCCAACCTTCACGCAGAAGCGCTGAAGCCTCGGACTTTGCAAAGACCACACACGTGCTCGAGACCGGCTCCGGTTCTTCTTCCACGGAGTGTGAGAGTTCGCCCACCTCCTCGATGGGAACCGAGAGAAGATCGGCGAAGACCTCCATCCCGCGTCCGGTTCCGGCGGCGCACTTGTCATTCATGAGAAAGGCTTCGACCTTTCCTCTGTGATCACAGCGGATCGCCTTGCAGTCCTGACCACCCATGTCCAATATGGTGCGAACACCGGGGCCGTACATGAAGTTGCCGCCGCGCGCGTGACAGGCGATTTCGGTGATGGCCTTGTCGGCGAACGGCACATTGACCCGCCCATAGCCCGTGCCAACCGAATAATGAATGGCGTCGAGGGTCATTCCCGTGCCTTCCATGGCCCAGTTGATGGCCTGCCTGGCGCTCTCGGGGCTGTCAAAACCCGTGCGCTGGTTGCTGAAAGCATACAGCTTGCCATCCAACATGATGGCCGCCTGGGAGCTGACCGAACCTATGTCCACACCGGCGCTGATGATGTCGGCGTTCTTCCAATCCATGGTTTCGTCGTGCCGGCGGTATTCTTTCCAGCGCCAGAATTCTTGTTTCTTCTCACTCAAGGTTTCTGTCTCCTGATTAATCTCTTGCCGGTGGAATCAAGGGTGAAATCCGCACGGTCCTTTCGAGTATCGTTACTTCAGTTTCTCGCTGCGATTGGCTCGACGCGCCACGGTAATGCGAAAGAGGCCAAATAGCAACAGCACTACCAGTGGTTGACCAAACGCCGATGCGGTGCTCACTTCAACCCAATCATAGAGCCAGAACTCCGGGTTGACATCTTCATCAGAGGCGGCATCTTCGAACTCGAAGTCCAAGTCCATCTGATCGGGTGACAGGACGGTTCGCATTCGCGTGAGGTATGCCAGATCAAGCACACCCGGCGGCGCGTCCGGCCAGGCAGCCTCAACCAGATCCATCGGGGCATCTGAGGCGGACTCGGTGATCAAAACCGCATCTTCGAATTGGGCGATCCTCTGCGTGAACAGTGACTCGTAGTTTGTTATGCTTGGACTTTCCGGGTCGTACGCGAGTAGGCTCTGATTGATGAGCGCGTTTAACACGTTGGCCGCCTGGGCTCGGTGCTCGGCGAGCACGTATACCACCACTTCAGTCTCATCCGCCGCCGAGATCTGCGAGATGGCCATTGGGTAGAACCGCTTGGAGGTCTGGCATGTGAACTGAATCGGAGGGATGGCAATCTCGCCGTCCTCTTCTAATTCGACTTCACCCGGCTCACGAACGCGCAGGGTCAGGAAGTGCATGTCCTGCTGGATGTAGCGCTCCAGAACATCAGCGGCCTCCGGCGGCAATGCGAAGCCATTCTCGTTCAGCCAGTCCAAAAGGGCGCTGCCCCCGCTGCTGGTCAGCGCGGCCCAGTCAAGGATGCCGGCTTGGCCACTGGCCTCGATTTCGACCAGAGTAGACTGCTCCGTGGTGCTGCCTAACGGGGTGGGAAAACAGGCGCAACCGGAACCGGATCTACCACTCCAGACCCCGACCATGAACCTCGGCTTCGTCACGTCGCTCAACTCGTCGAACAACCTGCTCGTCTCGTGGGCAATGACGTCCGTTGGCGTGGCGGGTACCGGCACCACCCAGGCAAACTCGCTCGGCTCTCCAGTGTAGTCGGTCTGCAGCACGTAGGTTACCCGGTATGCGTTTTCCGCCGGGTCGCCGTTCCCGTCGCCGGGCACAATTGCCAGCAACACCTCCTGGCGTGTCTGAGCGACAGCAGTCGCCTCTCCTATCAACACAAAGAACCCGCCGTCACCACGCACTGAAGAGACATGCGCAGAAACAGCGAACAGTGAGCAGGCAAGAAAACATCGACGTCTCATCCCTGTGACTCCTTCAGAAAACGTACCAGGTCTTTCCCTTTGTGTCCGACGTAGCCGTGCCGGCATCCACCGAATCATGTTATCTACTCTGCAGCGGCCAAGGCTGCGCCCAAAGCGCCGATGTATTCGGGATATTCGGGAACGAAGACGTCCGTCTCCAGACCGCGTTTCATAGCTTCGACGAAGCCGGGGTTGAGGGCCACGCCGCCGATCAGGGCGACGTCCTTCTCAAAGCCGACCTTCCTGATCATTGAGATGATCCGGCTGGCGATTGCGTCCATTACCGCCCTGGCGATGTCCTCGCGCGGCGTCTTGGCGTGGATCAGTGTGACGACCTCGGATTCAGCAAACACCGCGCACTGGGCGTTCATTTGAACCGCCCGCCGGGACTTGAGGGAAAGAGGCCCCAGTTCTTCCAGGGGGACTTCCAGGGCCCGGGCCATCCCCTCGGCGAACGCTCCCGCCCCGGCGGCGCACTTTTCGTTATAAGCGAAATCAATCACCTTGCCCCGCTCGTCGCATCGCACGGTCCGCCCCTCTTCGGCTCCCACGTCGACCACCGTGCGGGCGGATTTCAAGATGTGGACGCCTCCCTTGGCGGCGGCCCCGACCTCGGTGATCTCCCGCTCGGTAAAGGGGCACTCCTTGCGACCGGTACCGGTGGCCATGAATCCATCGATTCCGTCTTTGCTCAGTCCCCCCCCGGCGGCGGTCAAGGCCTCATCCAAAGCCTGCTGGGTGGCGGCGGCGGTGTCGATACCGGCGGGGACAAGTCCCTTGGCCAACACCTTGCCATCCTCCGCCAGTATCACCTTGACGTTCTTGGCTCCAATATCAACACCCGCGGTAATCATCCTCTTTTGGTCTCCAGTGGCTTCAGAATCTCGTATCTCGTGAAGCGTAGGTGCCTTACCTATGACGTTTCACGATCGACGCTTCACGCTTCATGATCGACGCTTCACGCCTCGTCACGATCTCCCATTCTTCTTCACATCCAGCGTTTCCATGAAGGCGTCGAAGCGGGCCTTGACGCGAGCCTCATCGAACTCGCGCTCATCACCCATGTTCCCCTCGAACGCCATCACCGGAAAACCGGCTTCGATCAATCCCAGACGATTCTCAGCGATTCCCACCGACAGGCCTTCACAGCCTCGGTTGTAGTGCAGCATTATCCCGTCCAGATGCCATTCCCTGGCGATCCTGGCCATCATCTCCGTTTTCAGGTGCGGGGAGTAGAAGTGTTGCCATTCGGGTTTGCTGAGCGTCCAGTCCGCGTAGAGTCGCAAAGCCTGGTCGCGGTCTTTGATTTCGACGCCCTCCTCCATCGGCGTGGTGCGTGGGCCCCAAGACCCATCGGCTTTGTCCTCCCATATTCCTATCAGACCGAAAGTGTAAAGCGAGCCGACGGAAATCGCACCAAACTCCTCCATATAACGAAAGATGTTCAAGAACCCCCACGGCGGCTGGGTGTCGCTCATCAGGCGACACTGCTCGTTGGGGATGGCCGCGATGCCCTTCTCGACGCGATCTTTGACTTCGTCGCGAAGTTCCTCATAGAAATCAGCCACCGCCCGGTCGTGTTTGGCCAATGTCCCCAACACATACAGGGAGTACATCGTTTTTTCCTCAAGCGGTGCGGGGATCGTCTTGTTGTAAACACAGATTTCGGCCCATGTGGCGGTGGTTTGGAACTCGTTCTTGATCGCCTCGATGAGCAATTCGTCATTGTACTTTCTGCCGATGACCTTTTCCATCCACTCGATGCCGTCGTGCATCTGGTTGACCAGGTAGTCAATCTTATGAGGGGCCACCTCGTCGTAGGGGCCGACCGCCACGTCGAGGCAGAACTGGGGGATTCCGCCCTCCAGGTCGCTGACCACCTGGTACCACTTGGCGTGGCTGCAGCAAATATGGTCCTGCCAGATGAAATCGGGTTTGGGGAATGGCCCGCCGAAGGCAAACTTATTCAAGATCACCGAGCCCCAATAGTTGCGCATATAGGAACACAGGTCTCGGGCGTAACCGGCCTTTTCAGCCGCCTCGAGGCATCGCAGGGAAAACTCCTTATTGGCGGCGATGCTGGCGCCGTATGGCTCGCTGGTCAGGCTCCAGACGTCCTGCCCCAGGCCGGATGGGATAGCACTGAAGCTCCACGCCCCACCGGACCACCGCAGCCCGCCACGATCGTGGGCCTTGACGTAGTCTTCATAGTATTTTCGCCGCAGCTCCTTTGCCTTGTTCCAGGTTTTTAGAGGAGCCGTCTTGTATTTCGCCTTGTTCTGCATCGCGTTGCAATCCCTTCAATCAAGCAAAGAGTGTACCCAATTCCCAATCGTCAATCGTCACTCGTCAATCAAAAAAGATCGTCTTCCTGCAACATCTCAAGGAAGGCCTCAACCCTGACTTTGAACTGCCCGATGGGTACGGTCACGTCGAATTCCAGGAACAGGGTCTTGATTCCCGCATCGTTTAGGGCCTTGGTCACAGCCGGGATGTCGAGTTCATGGGGATCGCAGAACTTCTGCTGCACGACGATCGCCCCCTGAACGTCATAGGCTTTGGCCAGATCGATGACGTGAGCGACTCGGGTACGTTCTGGCCAGTCCTTGGTCGGACAGGGCACCCTTTTGACATAGCGATTGGCTATGCTGGCCAGTCGGTCTCCATCCGTCTCAACATCGTTCCAGAAGTAGCGTGTGCCCGTGCAGTGATCATCGACCACGAAGGTGGCCCCGCACGACTCCACCATTCTTATGAATTCGATATCGTCGTTCTCGCTGCCCAGGATCATCAGTCGCGTTCCGGTCGGCCGTTGCGTCTGCCGCTGGGAGAGCCGCGAGAGCAGCGTTTCGAGCGCGTCGTTGTGATCTCGTTTGTCCACCATCTGCGATGAAAGCACCATTTCCATCGCCTCTTCCCCAATCATCGGTGGGCAGTCCCCTTTGCGCAATTCGTAGACCTGCCACATCAACTGCCGGTTTCGATTGTAGACTTCGACGGCGTCGTCGATGGCCTGGTCATCGATCTTCTTCCCCAGCCACTTTTCCAGGGACGCCTTGAACACCTCCAGCTCTTTGGTGAGAAAGGGAGCGGCGTGCGGGCTTTGCACATGGTGCGGCATCGGCAGGTAGTAGCTGTAATCGACGGGAATATGTTTCTGCCAGCTCGTATACGCCTGACGAATGTGCAGGCAGGACTGAGAGATCGTGATTCCGTCGAGATAATCGAAGTGGCCCTGAAGCCCTTGGGCCAGGCAATCGCGGCAGAACGGGCAGAACATCGCAAAGATGTGCGGCTCGGTGACGTTCTGCGTCTCGTGACTGCCGAGGATGCGCACCGGCAAAATTCCGGCGGCGTATATGAGCTCCTCAGGGACATACGTGCAGAAATATCCTATGATTTTGCCGCCGCTTTGCTGCTTCCACTGCTTGGCGTACTGCGCACGGTTCAACCGCCAGTTGCGGAAGGTCTCGAAAGTCTCTTTGTCAGGGGCGGTTTCGTTTGCCATCGCGATGTCTCCTATGCCTTTTTCATCCGGCGTCCTACTTTAGCTTGGACCCACGGCTCCTTGATTGTCGGGAAAACTACAGCCCCGGCAGGCGCCGGGCGAGCACGGCCAGTCGGTCAAGTTACGTCTCTCCCTGTTTGGCGCCGGCGGCGCCGGCCTGTTCGGCCTCATCCACATCAATCATGCCGTTTCCACCCGGGTGGCGCCAGCCTGGAAGCCGTGTGTCCCCGCAGGCGTAATTCATCCTGGGAGCCCGGGCGCCCCGGTCGAGCAGGCCTAGCAGTCCCGTGCTGATATACGGGTTCTTCTTGGGATTAAAGACCTCGCCGGTTTCCCTGGCCAGGGCCTCATCGTCGGCGCCGCGGCCAAGCTGGAGTTTGAACAACGCCCGCGAGTAGGGAGCGTCCTTGGCCATCAGGCGAGCCCGTTCGTAGCCCCGACGCAAGGCCTCCAGCTCATCGTCGAAGACGCCGTTGCTCAGTCCCACCTGATAGGCGCGGTCGGCGGTCATCCCCTGATCGAAAATCTCAATGATCACCGAATCACCCATGCCGAGTCTTTTCATTTCACCGACGGCCCCGAAGCCGCCCAGGATGGCGTAGTCAAGTTCGGGTTGATTGTAAGTGTTCTTCGGCAGCCACCGTGTCTGCCGTTCGAGCGTGTCGAACGTAAAGCCTTCCGCACGGACGTCGTAGCGAAGGTCGAGGAAATAGTTGAACTCCGCCCCGCCGCCCCATTTCTCGCCGAACACTCCGATGGTCGCCACCGGACTTCGCTGGATCAGGCGAAACAGCTCCATGCCGTTGCGGGTGAACGCCGCCGCATCCGCTTCGGCGAGCGGGACATAACCCTTTTGGCGCTCGAACCAGCCGCGGTTGAACTCCCTGGCGTCAGCCCCCAGCATCCGCATACCGCCCCCGGCGGCGCTGAACAGCACGGCCCCGCAACGCCCCTCACGATGAAGCCCGAGAACACGGTTGTAGGCGTGAGCAAGCTGGTCGAGCGCGGCACGATTCCACACGTTGCCGCGCAGTGGATTGTTGAACACGATGCTGCACACGCGGTCTCGCGACGACGGTTCATAGAACTTCAGATCGAGGTAGCAGCCTTTGTATTCGCCGGTTTCCAGATCCAACTCGGCCACCGGCGTGTGGAAGTACATGCCGTACCCGAGAAGCCGGCTGTAGTTCCGTTTCTTCATATCGTGCAACAAACACGGTTTGCCCTTGCGCGGGCCGGTCTGGCCGTCAACGTCAAGCATATCCACAAGGTGGGGATCATCGGCGTTCTCGTCCCGGCCCCGGCGGGCCAGCTCGATAACGCCGTCGATCGTCAAGTGAGAGATGAGGGCGTCGATCACCTCGATGATTCCGACCTTGAATCGAAGCCCGGCCCGCGTCGAGCCGTTGATCTGCCCCGGCGTGGCGATCCGATCCTGTATCAGGTCCAAGGCATATAGGCAGATCGGCAGGGCGTAGCGTCGAAACGCCCGACCGCCGGCGTCGTCGGCGCAGGCGACGTGAACGAGTGATTCGGCGCTTTTGATCTTGCCGGCAAGCCGATCGCGCTCGGCCGCTTCATAGTACGACCAGAAATCCTTGCGCGAGATTTCACCGATCGGCACATAGTCGCCGCCGGCCGGGTCCAGGACCTTTTCAGGCCTGGGCCGCCTGTCGTCGCTCCAGGAGTAGAACCCCTTGCGCGCAGGCGAGTTGACCCCGGCCATTCCGTCTTTTTCCAGCTTGGCGATCCAGTCGGGATAGTGTTTGCCGTCGCGCAGGTACAGACCGCGCAGTCGGTCGTTTTCCGGCAGCGCCTCGCCCAGATGCCGCGACGACTCGGTGTAAGGCATGTGGCCCGTCTGGTCGAGCACCGTGAACGGGTTGGCGGTGAACATCTCCCACAGCCCGCCGAGCTGAACGATGTCCTGCCCGGTGCGCACATCCCACGATATGATCGCCGCCATAGCCTGGAAGATCGGATCGGTGAGATAGCCGTGATGATCGACCGGCAGGGCGATCACCGTTTTCTCGAGAATCTGATCCGCGAGGACCACACCCAAGGCAAACGTCTCGTTGGATGCATACTTGCCCTTCATCACGTCGATCAGCCGGTTAGCCTCGAACGGGAAGTAGCCGTGCACGGTGAGGAACTTCTCGCGAAACGCCTCCGACTTGAACAAAACGGCCAACTCGGCGGTTGTGTGCGACGAGGTATTGGAGAAAACGGCCGCTACCCGCTCGGGATCTACGGTCTTTTCCAGCGTCTCGAAGATTTTGGCCTTGATATCGCCGCGCTCGGTAGCGACCTCCCAGATAATGTCGGCGCTGTGGATGTCTTTGTAGCTCTGTGTGTACTTTGTCCGAGCCTGGAGGGCTTTCGCATCTTCCTCGCGAATCTGCGCGCTTTTGACCTGACGTCGCCACAGGCCGTCCAGCCTCTTTCCGGCCCGCTCGAGCGCTTCGGCCTGCACATCGAGCAGAATCACTTCGTAGTCGGTCTTCTGTAGCAGATCGACGGCGATGCCCTGGCCCATCGTGCCGGCGCCGATAACGGCCACACTACGAACCTCGTTGACCCGCTTGACAGCGGTCTCGATTGACTTGTCGCCGAATGAAAACGTTCGTTTCATATCATCTCATCCTCTAGCAGATTACCTCACGGTTAAAGTTTCGTCAGCGTATGTTTTGGGTTTCTCGGACGCCTCTCCACCTCATGTTCGCCCGCTGTCCCGTAGGGACAGATGAGAATAGCCCGGCGATTCATCGCCGGGTAATCGAGTGAGCCCAGGTGGTAGTCCCGTAGGGACGATTGAATCCCATCCCCATACGTACCGCTCGTCATATTCAATATCGTGTTTCTTGAGAAAGGCAAGGTACTCCTCCTCAAATGTTTTGGTTCGGTGATGCTCCTCTTGTGCATCAACATAGCGCGTCGTGTTCTTAACACCAGAGATGCCGATGCTGAAGGCGCCATAGCCCTCCTGCAATGCGAAGTCCGCGTGGAATGGAAATGTTTCGTGAATCCACTTGGACGACCCGCCTTTGATAAGCTGGATCGCCTTGCTAACTGAAACCGTTGCCGGCAAAGAAACAAGGATGTGCACATGGTCATCAGTCCCTCCAACAGCTAACGCTTTCATGTGATTCTCTCGTGCAATTCCACCCAAATAGGCCCAGAGGCGTTCTCTCAATTCCGGCGCGATGGTTTTCCGGCGGTTCTTTGTGCTAAAGACGTAGTGCATCAGGCAACTCGAATAGGAGTGCGCCATAAGGGACTCCATCCTTAGTGTCAACCGTCCCTATGGGACTTGAATCCTTTCGGGGTAACCATCCTCCCAGCGATGAATCGCTGGGCTATTCTCACATGCCCCTCCGGGGCACGAAACGCTCAGCAAACCCGCACCCCCACGACAATCCACACCCCAACACTATCCCACAGTTCACTCCAGAACTTACGCATTTCCAGACTCCATCGTCATCGTTGTGTGTAGGCATACTCTGCTGCCGAAGGGTCATGCGGCAGGTACGTACAAGCAAACTACCCGCCACTCCCATTCCCGAATTCTTCTTGGGTCCACCGTTGGCTCTCCGCTGCCTTTTCGACCGACATCCTAAAACGTGCGGCTCCTGGGGCTCATGCTTTCTCCGTATCGCGCACGATAATCGCGGCGCCCTGGCCACCGCCGATGCACGCCGATGCGCAACCATACTGCACGCCTCGCCGCTCCATTTCATAGATAAGATCGATGAGCAGCCTTCCCCCGGTCGCTGCCAGCGGATGGCCGATGGCTACGGCGCCCCCGTTGACGTTGGTGATCTCGCGATCCAGGTTCAGTTCCTTCTCGACGCCGAGGTACTGGGCGGCAAAGGCTTCATTGACCTCCCAAAGTCCGATGTCCTTCTGCTCCAGACCGGTGCGGGAGAGCGCCTGCCGGATTGCCGCGACCGGTCCTCGCCCCATGACCCGAGGCTCGACGCTGCGCACGCCGTAACTGACGATCTGGAAGCGTGTGGGCAGACCAAGCTCTTCCGCCCGTTTGCGATCCGCCACGACCAGCGCAGCCCCTCCGTCGCTGATCTCGCTGGCGTTGCCGGCAGACACCAGCCCGTTGGGCGTAAAGCCAGGCAATTTGGCCAGCACATCCAATGACGTGTTCCGCACACACTCATCGCGGGCAAGATACACCGCCCGACCGTCGAGGTCCGTCGCGTCGACCGCGAATATCCCGCGCAGAGCATCGCCGCCGTTGAAGTGGCTGCTGCGGTAGGCGGCCCGGGCACGGCTGTGCGATGTATATGCAAGTTCGTCGCATTCCCCACGAGTGACTCCCATTTGCGTGCCGTATTCGTCGGCTGTAAGCATCATGGCCGTTTCTGCCAGATCGTGGTTGAGCCCAGCCAAGAGGGTATCCTCGATCTTGCCGCCCTCAACGAACTCCCAGAAATTCGCCCCCGATCGCCGCGGGGCACGGATGATCTGCGGCGCGCGCGACATGGACTCGGCCCCGACACAGAGCACGATCCGGGCCTCATCGACCTCGTTGGGCAAGGCGATCTGCTGAAACGCGCTGATCACGGTCTGGAACCCGCTGCCACAGATCCGTTGCACCAACAGTGCGGGGGTCTCGGTGTTGAGGTGGCAGCGCAAGGCGACGTTGCGCGAAAAGTAAATGTCCTGGCAACCGGGCGCCGTATACTGATAGACGTTGGCCCCGATGCACTCGTCAATCTGCTCGCGGGCTACACCGCTTCGACGGATCGCTTCCTCTGCGGCCAGAACACCCAGGTCCTCAGGGGAAAAACTGCTCAGCGTGCCGCACTTCAGACCCACAGGCGTACGAGCCGCCCCGGCGATGACCACACATGGAAAATCGTTATGTTTCACCTGTTACCGTCCTTTGTCCTTCTTGCCGGATTTGAATGACCCCAGCCGACGGGTGGGATGCAAACAACGCCTCGATCTCTCTTTTGAAGTTGTTGATAACCACCTTGCGCATCAGTTTTCCGGAAGGCGTCAGCTCGCCGTTGTCCAGAGAAGGTGCATGGTCGGCCAACACCGCCCGCTTGGGACGCTGGTATTTGATCTCGATCATCGGGTTGATCCGCGCCAGCTCGGATTCGTACAGTTCATCCACGGCGGAATCGCTGAGCAAATGATCGGGGGCCACGTTGTGGTTGGCCGCCCAGGACCGCAGATTGTCGAGATCCGGGTAGACCAACGATCCGACGTAGTCCTTGCCGCTTCCCAGGATTACCACCTGGCTGATATAGGGCGATTCGTTCACCAGGAGATTCTCGACGCGCATCGGGTGTACCTTCTCGCCTGTAGTCAGCTTGAAGGTCCCGTCCTTGCGACCCCAGATGCGCAGCCCGTCTTTGGTGAACTCACCCAGGTCGCCGGTGTGGAACCAGCCGTCCTTGCTCAGAACGTATGCGGTGTTCTCTTCGTCGTCGAGATAGCCCTCCATGACGTTGGGACCCTTGACCAGGATTTCCTGCTCGCTGTCGATGCGAACCTTGACCCCGGGCAACGGGATGCCCACATACCCGCTTTTCCAACCGCGGTCTTTGGTCGTGGCCGTGACGCACGGCGATGCTTCGGTCAGACCCCAGGCTTCGAGCACTGGGATCTGATGATCGCGATAGGCGGCTTCAACGTGCGCCGGCAGTGACGCACCGGCGGAGAGCACGAATCGCAGCCGGCCCCCGAAAACGGCTTCGGCCGTCTTGGGGTCCTGCCGGCATTTGTTGACAAGCATATCGTGAACGCGCGGCACGCTGAAGAAGACCGTCGGACTATACATCTTCCAGTTCTCGATCAGCCGGTCGATATCCTTGCCGCGCGAGTCGTCAAGACATAGTTCGCATCCGTTATAGAGCGTCATGAAGCGCTCGAACAACCCGCCGAAACTATGATGCCACGGCAGGTAGTTCATGTAGACGTCGCTGTCGCCCACATCCCACATCAGCGACATCGCCTTTTGCTGTGAAATCAAGTGCCGATGACCAAGTATCACCCCTTTGGGGGGGCCGGTCGTGCCCGAGGTGTACATGATCATGCACTGATCGTCCGGCTTGACGGCATCCACGCGGCTCTGCAGGTCCACATCCGAAGCCCCGCCGTCTGCGATCAATGTGCAAAAGTCAAGCGCGCCCCACCTCTGACAGGCGTCATCAAAGGCCATGCAATAGAACTTCTCAATCCAGGGATGCCGGTCGCGCTTTATCTTGTCAAGCTGGTGCCCGCCCGAGACTACCACGAACCGAGGCCGGGAGTGGTCCAGCACATAGGCAATCTGCTGCGGCTGATACCCGGCAAAGATCGGCACAGTAAGCGCGCCGATGGACATGGCAGCCATCTCGGACATGAACATCTCGGACCGGTTCTCCGAGATCATGCCAATCCTGTCGCCGGTGTGAACGCCAAGATCGAGCAGGTGTGCGGCGATCCGGAATGTCCGGCCGGCAAAGTCCTTCCAGGTGATGGGGACCTGTTCGTTGTCCTTTCGATAGCGGAGGTAGACCTTGTCCCCCCATTGCTGGGCGCGATCCTGCAGCAACATCCCGAGCGAGGGTTCGCACTCTCCCAGCGGCACCGGATGGGTGTGTTCCTCGCCGACTTTCCTGATCCCGATCCGCTCGTCGAGTCCCCACGCGGTCGTCTGACTGTATGCCAGGCAGGAATCGCTCAACAATTCTTTGGTCAGCTTGAATCGCTCTTCTGGTGATATGGTTGCATAATCGGCGTCTGCCGGGTCTATACCCAGACGACGTCGAACCAGGCTGGAAGCGGCGAAATAAACCATGTTCACCGCAAGCTCCTTGACGTGCGAACATCCAAGATGCCCGCCGACGCGATCGGCTATCTTGTTGAGAACGCCGCGCTCGATCCGCAACCCGACCAGACGGTCCGCGACCGATTCGATCTCGCGACAAACCGGGAAGGGAACGCGGACCATGTCGAGCTTGCTCCGCGTGATCTGCTCGTCGGGAAAGTACAGGCTAAGTTCGAGCTTGACCAAGTGCTCCCTATCGAGTATCGTGCCGACCAGCAGCATCTCATCAGGGTCGTCTTCGTATAACTCGATACTGAAGTTGCGTTGTCCGGTCAGTTTCATTTTGCTCCTCCTCGATTGGCTCGGTCCGCCCAGACCGGATTGATCGCGATGACGGATGGCCCTGGCCATCGACTCTTGCACCTGGTGCTTGAGTGACTTGAACAGCCTCTCCGCTTCCTTTAAGCCGGCGTTGGCGGCGTAGCGGCATAGCGGCGTCAGTATCCATTCCTCGTTGGAGAATAGCTTGATACTACTAAGCCCGTCGGCCAGCGCGTCGCGGAACGTTTTCAGCGAACTGGTGACGTGCCCGGCGTGTGCCAGTATCGTCGCCCGGTGTGTGGCCCAGATGTCTTCATAGGCGGCGCCGGCAGGATACGCCCCGACCGCCTGACCGATGTCGAAGACGCCGCGTGTGAGCTGACGTACGAAAACGGCTTTGGAGGCGTCTTTGCACAGGTCGCCCATGCGCACGTCGAGAAGGTCGCCGTCCGGTGTGACGGTCTGAATCAGCCCCCCGACGTTGAGCACGATCGATATCATCGCCTTGTCGAACTCGATGCGCGTGCCCGGCACGCCGCGGGCGTGTTTGAACGGATAGTCGTGGGCGGTGAGAATGGCCTCGATGCGCCCGCGCTCGAAGTCACCGCCGCCTGCGAAAACCACGGATCCCTTCCGTTCCAAAATATAAGTGGTCTCGGCCCCAATGCCGCGACGCCCGCCCGCCTGCAGCGAGACGCCACGTACGACGCGATCGCGTATCCCTCCCCGCATCCGCTCCGTCAGGCCGGACAGACGCCCCATCAGGATCGACTCGTGCAACTGCTCGTCGAAAGTGTTGTTGGTCTGCTCCGAAAGGATGCCGTTTGGCAGAATCAGCAGGATTGGCACTTCCCTGCGGATGTCGTCTTTGGACCCCAACCGCCCGCGCTCGGCCAGGTTCTCCAGAAATCGTGTCAACTCGCCGGTAAATAGATCAAGCTGATCCGGGTTGCAGCAGACCAGCAGAAGCTCCGGCATGTGGTCAAGAGCGTCGGCCTCCAGGAGATTGGCAAAGATGCGGTCCTGCAGTGGAATCGCCCGAAGCCTGCCGTGGTCGTCGAGGTTCAGCGTGCCGGTATCCTGCAGCGGCTGCGTGATCCCGTCGCCGCCTCGACCAATGAAGCACTCCGCGCCCGCGTGGATGAAGAATGCAACACCCAACGCCCCGGGCGGATGAACTCCGAGTTCACCTTTGTGCAGCATATCACCCCTTACTCCGTCTCACCGCAGAGACCTCAGAGATCGCAGAGAAAACACTCAACGAAGGTCATTGACCATTCTACGAATACCCTGCTTGAGCATATTCACGTTGAAGTTAATCAACAATCCCACCTGGCAACCGGACAACTTCAGATACGAAAGAAGCTGAGCCTCGTAAATAGGGTTCAGTCTCTCAACCGCTTTCAGCTCAACTACGACCAACCCTTCAATAAGCAAGTCGATACGATACCCGCAGTCCACCTTCACACCACGATAGACCACGGGTAGACCTTTCTGACGCTCCACCGCCAGTCCGCGCTCAGCTAACTCATACGCAACACACGCTTCATACGCCGATTCGAGCAGACCCGTTCCCGGCGCTCGGTGAACAGCTATAGCTGCCCCAATGACCTCCTCGGTAATCCCATTCAGTCTTCTTCCTTATCTCGGCGTTCTCTGTGGTGAGGAATCGCCGGTCACGGAATCACGATCGACCGCAGCGACATGCCCTCCTTCATCACGTCGAACGCCGTGTTGATCTCCTCCAGCGGGAAGCGGTGCGTCACCTGACGCTTGATGTCGATCTTGCCCTGCTCCACCATGCGGATCAGCGGTACGTAATCGACCGGGCGGCAACCCAGCGACCCAACCACCTCGATTTCCTTGAACATGATCTTGCCGGCTACGATCGAGATCGCCTCGTGCGTGTACCCGACAACACACAACCGCCCGCCTATCCGAACGCATTCGAAGGCCTGTTCGATAGTGCGAGGGTTCCCGATCACCTCCATGGCGATGTCGGCCCCGCCGCCGGTCAGCTTCTTGATCTCCTTGTCTACGCGCTCGACCTTGCTCGCGTCGATCGTCTTGGCGGCCCGAACTCCAACGCCCATTCCAACTTGCGCTCGTTGATGTCGACGGCTATCACATAACCGCCGGCCGCCGTCGCCATCTGCACCGCGTTGATCCCCACCCCGCCGCAGCCGAAGACCACCACCGTATCACCAGGCTTCACCTGGGCACGGTTCTTGACCGCGTGATAGGGCGTGGAAATCGCGTCCGCTATAATCGACGCCTCTTCCAGCGGGACTGATTCCGGAAGATCGAGCACATCCTTGGCGGGCACGGCCACATACTCGGCGTAGGCCCCGTCGAGATGATTGCCGACCATGGTCATAGCGCTACAAATGTTCTCACGTCCCATCCGGCAGAACATGCACTTGCCGCAGGTCAACACGGCCGGGATCAGCACACGATCGCCCTTCTTGACGTTGGTCACGTCGGCACCGGCCTCTTCGACGACGCCCGATGCCTCATGCCCCAACACGACCGGCGGTTTCTTGAAAGTCGGCACACCGTGTTCGATATAGTGCAGGTCCGTGTGACACACCCCGCACGCCGCCACCTTGACCAGAATCTGATCGGAAGTGATCTTCGGAACGGGAATGTCTTCGACTTTCAGCCCGACGTCTTTTCCGTGAAACACCACCGCTTTCATAGCTCAGTTCCTTTCAGCGTTTGACGATCACCAATCGTCAATCTGCAATCGTCAATCGTAAATGGTCACGCGTGTTTCCAAACCGGCGCCCGCTTTTCCACGAACGCCGCGACGCCCTCGTGCGCGTCGGACAGCTTCATCAGATCGTCAAGGTACAGTTTCTCGACCCGGTCCAGGTGTGACATGATCTGCTCCCTGGCAACCATGGCCGTAGCTCGCTTGGCCATCCGCACCACCGGGCGCGAGAGTTTTCGTATCTCGCCAAGATAGCCCTCAACATGCTCGTCAAACTCGTCGGCGGGATAAACTTGGTTGACCAGGCCGATACGGTGCGCTTCCTTGGCATCGATCGTCATGCCCAAGGCGTTGAGTTCGACCGCCTTCTTAATCCCGACTTGTGCGGGAAAAACACACGCCGCCACCGGCGGGAGTACGCCGACCTGCACCTCCGGCTGGCCGAACTTCGCCCGATCGGATGCCAGCACGATGTCACAAAAACAGGCCAACTCGCAGCCCCCCCCCAAGGCCGCCCGGCTGACAGCCGCGATGGTCAAAGCGTCGGTCGAAGCCAGCTTGCGGAAGATCCCGTGAAACTCGCGAATCATCTCGCCGACCTTCTCGGCCGTGTGATCGCTCACGTCCACCCCGGCGCAGAACGCCTTACCCTCGGCTTTGATCACCAAGGCGGCCAGGTCCTCCTGCGCGAGAATGGTTTCCAGCAGAGTGTTGAACTCCGTCATCATGGGGATATTCAAGACATTCAGCGGCGGACGGTTCATAGTGACTACCGCAATCCCGTTCGTCACATCAAACGACAAGAACTCGTAGTCCCTCATATCAGCCCCATTCTCAAATCCACAATCGTCAATCGTCAATCCGCAATCATCAATGGTCAATCAGCTCTCTCGCCGGATGATCAGCGCCATACTCACCCCGCCGCCGCCGCAGATGCCGGCCATTCCCAGCTCACCGCCGGTTCGTTTCAGTGCGTAGTAGAGCGTTACCACGATGCGCGCGCCGCTGATTCCGGTTGGATGCCCTAGGGCGATGGCCCCGCCGTGAACGTTAAGCTTGTCACGGTCCCACTTGAGCACCTGTTCGTTGGCCAGCACCTGCACGGCAAACGCTTCGTTCACCTCGATCAAGTCCATCTGCCCCAACGTCATGCCCGCCTTGTTCAAAGCCGCCGGGATCGAAACGCCCGGGCCCTCGCCCATCGTCTGCGGCTCCACGGCCACTATGGAGTAGGCCACCAGCGAAAACAACGGCGTCGCCCCAAGCTCTTTGGCGTGTTCGCGCGAGGTCAAGACAAGGGCCGTCGCCCCGTCCGACATGCCGCACGCATTCCCGGCTGTGACCGTGCCGTCCTTCTTGAACGCCGGCCTGAGCTTGGCCAGCTTCTCAACCGAGGTGTCCGCACGGATGGTCTCGTCCTTGTCGAACACAACCGCCGGCTGTCTGCCCTTGGCCGGTATTTCCACCGGCACGATCTCCTCATCGAACCAGCCGTTGGCCTGGGCCTTGGCCGCCTTCTGATGGCTCTCGACTGCGAATTGATCCTGGGCCTCGCGCGATATCTTGTACTTCTCAACGAGGTTTTCCGCCGTCCCACCCATTCCCGTGTTGCATATCGGGTCGATGCTGTCGGCCCAACCGTCGAGCAACGTGCGATCGCCCATCTTAAAGCCGCTCCAGCGGCAATCCTTGAGCATGTACGGAATCGTGCTCATGCTGTCCATGCCGCCCACTACTGCCGTGGTGTAGTCGCCCAACCGGATGGCCTGCGACGACATCGCCATGCAGCGCATGCCAGACGGGCAGGCCATGTTGATCGTCTGAACCGGGACCGTGACCGGGATGCCGGCACGAACCGACGCCGTCCGCGCCGGGTTCGGCCCGTTGCCCGCCTGGCGACAGTTTCCGAAGTTGACGTCGTCAATGCCGTCGCCCGCTAGGCCGGCCCGCTCCAGCGCCGCTCGAATCGCCACCGCCCCGAGATCATACGAAGCGACATCCTTGATCGTTCCACCGAACCGCCCCATCGGTGTCCGCACCGCGCTAATCGCAACAATGTCCTTTAGTTCCACAGCTTCCTCCGTTGGGTGGGCACCGCCCACCAGAATCGTTCGCTGTCGTCCGTCAATATGTGGGCGATGCCCACTCTACGAAACTACGAAATCGAATCGTCAATCCGCAATCATGAATCGTCAATCTAAATATACTGTCCTCCGTCCACCTGGATCACCTGGCCGGTGATGTGCCTGGCCGCCTCGCTGCACAGAAACGCCACGACGGACGCGACCTCTTCAGGCTTTCCAAGCCGGCCCAGCACGATCTCAGCCAGGGCGGCATCGAGCACCTTCTGCGGCGCATCCTTCATCATGTCCGTTTCGATCAGGCCGGGCGCCACCGCGTTGACGTTGACGCTGGAGCGGCCCAGCTCGCGGGCCAACGCCTTCGTCAGACCGATGATGCCGGCCTTTGAGGCCGAATAGTTCGTCTGACCGAACTTGCCACGAAGCCCGTTGATCGACGTAACGTTGATGATTGTCCCCGACTTTTGTTCTTTGAATGTCTCGACGGCGGCACGGGCGTAGTTGAAATAACCCTTCAAGTTCGTGTCGATCACCTGGTCCCACTGCTCTTCCGTCATCTTCCAGATGACGCCGTCGCGATTGATCCCGGCGTTGTTGACCAGGATGTCAAGCCCGCCGAACTTCTCCTTCACCTCGTCCACCATCCGCTGGGCGTCCACGAAGCTGGCCACGTCCGCTTTGATGGCCAGTCCTTTGCGCCCCATGGCCTCAATACCACCCGCCACCTGCTTGGCTTCCGTGTCGTGCCGGCGATAGTTGATGGCGACATTGGCACCCTGTCGGCCCAGCTCTCGGGCGATGGCAGCGCCGATTCCCAGACTCCCACCCGTCACAATCGCCTTCTTGTCTTTAAGTGTCATCATGATCTCCCGATCTTCAGGCTCCGCGAGCCTGCAACAGTCCAACGTTCATGTTCCAACCCGGAACCGGACGCCGGTTTCGAGCTAAGATGCACCTGCGCCGGCCGTCCCACCTGCCGCCGCAGCCTGGGCCGTGGCGTGCGCCGCTTGCTGCAAGATACCATGGTCAGTATGTCCGCCCGCGGTGGCGATACACGTGACGCCGTGGCCGAAACCTCTCATCGGATTGAGCCAAAGTTGCTCGCCCGTTCTCGGATCGAGGCAATAAATGTATCCCTGCACCGCCGCGAACAAGAGAACGCCATCGAGCAACAAAGATACGTAGCCATGCCCCTTGGGGGCACGCCACTCCCAGACAACCTCACCGGATCGGCGATCCAAAGCCGCAACCCGCCTGTTAAAGCCGACAAAGATGTAGCTCTCTGTTCCCACGGTCATCATCTTGCCAAGCTGTGCGTTCCACGGTCTGTCGGCTGAGCGAGGCCTTCAAACACTTCGATTCAGGCCAGTTTGCTGCCACACTTGCCGCAGAACTCAAAGTGGGCGGGAATACCTTTGGCGTCGCACTTCGGGCACTGTTTGGCGTACGGCCCCCACAGAAACTCGCTCGACCCGTCCGGGTCCGCCATCCGTTGCCGCATGCCCAAGAAGTCTACCTTGCGCTTCTCCACGAAGGCGGTCATACCCTCGTGCGGCTCCAGACACGTGTAGTGCGTCGAGAGCCAATCCCGCGCGTGACCGGCGGTGGAGTGCCAGGACAATTCCTTCCAGAAATTCACCTGCGCCTTGGTGTAGCGCGTGCACTCGAAGAACTTGTTGACGACCTGGTCACACACGTCGGCGACGACCTCGTCCAACCGCGACATATCGATCGAATACCCGTCTTTGCCCTTCTGGGCCTTCTTGATCTCACCAGGCGTGGCCCGCGCCTGGAACGGGTTCTCCCACGGGTCGGTGTTCCAATCCGCAAGGTAGGTTCGGTCGTTGGTGAATGAGGTGAGATACTTGCCGTCCGGCCCCTTCGCCGTCGGCACCACAACATTGACCAGACCCATCGCCAACGAGGTGAAGGCCGGATATCGCTGATTGAGGAACAAAACGCCCCGCGCCCTGCGGTCTCCGATGTGGATCGGCAACCACTGCGTCGACCCGCCGCAGGCCACCGATCCGACGCCCGTGCCCACCTGGGCGATAAACGCATGCTCGGCCATGACCCCCAGGTCGCAGGCGAGTTGGCTCTCGTTGCCCCCTCCGACGGCCATCCCGTTGAGCCGGGCGATCACAGGCTTGGAGCAGTTGACCATGGACTCGATGTACGCCTTGAAGCAGCACATGTACTTCCAGTAGTCGCGCGGCTTCTGGGTGTACTCCTTCTGGTACTCCTTGACGTCGCCGCCGGTGCAGAAGGCGGCGTGGCCGCTGCCGGTGAACACGACCACGGCCACGTTGTCGTCCCACGAAGCGTCCTGGAAGGCGGCGGCCAATTCCTGAAGGGCGGGCGTGCTGTAGGCGTTGTAGTTCTGTGGCCGGTTGATCGTAACACGCGCAACCCAGCCTTCCTTCTGGTAGTCGACTTCCTTGAATTCGTACGATGTCGGGGAGCGAGGGGGAAACAGACTCATAAAGGTATCTCCGCAAAACGGCGTACACTAGGCCCGCCTGACAATGCCGCCTAGTGAACCATCACATTACCAAACGAACGTTCAATCGCAGATACAGCAGCAAACCGGCCTTGATTCCCGCTGCTGCTCATCTCGATTCCTGGCTAAACCTTAGTATGGCACAACACAGCAGCCGCGTCAAGCGGCTTTTTTCGGCCTTTCTCCTTGACAGCAGCCCATCTGGTGGGCATAGTGGTTACGATCGAGCGTCCGGTGAGATTGGGACTGTGGGACGATGATCTCGAAGAAGTCGGAACAGTTGTTCGAGCCCGATAAGCCATTGGAGCCGCCGCACCGAAGTTCCGACCAGCGCGGAACTTACGACCAGCGGCTCAACCACATTCTTGAGGCCGCAATGGGTTTGATCGCTCGGGTCGGCTACCAGAAGGCCTCCATGCGGGCAGTGGCCGCCGCAGCGGGGGTCAGCTTGGCCGGGCTGTACCACTACTTCGATAGCAAAGAGAAAATACTCTATCTTATCCAGTTTCGCGCTTTTAACTCGCTGCTCAACAACCTGCGCGAGAAGCTGCACGGAGTCCAGGACCCGGTTGAACAACTGCAAGTTGTAGTCCGAGCGCACGTGAGCTACTTCGCTGCCAACATGGCCGCCCTTAAGGTCTGCTCGCACGAACTCGATTCGCTCACCGGCGAGGCATACGAGGAAACCCGCCGCATCCGTGCCGAGTACTATCAGCTTACGCGATCCATTGTCGACCGGGTCCTTGATACCCACGCGCCTAAGAGCACAGCGGACGGGCACGTGGCCACCATGTCGCTGTTCGGAATGCTGAACTGGTTGTACCGCTGGTACAATCCGAAACAGACTCGTTCGGCGACCGCCGTGGCCGGGCAGATCGCGGCACTGTTTCTCCATGGCCTGCTCGGCACGTCGGCCCCGTCGCCGCCGGTCTGTGACCCGGCAGACGGGCGCAAGCCGGGCCCGTCGAAGCTGGACGTTGACAACGAACCGGAATGTCCACCGCAGCGATGAGATGCCGGCCGCGAGTTGATCGCCCGTCGGAGGAAATTCAGCGTGTACCTGCCTGACATCGAATTGCACGAGGCCGCCACGCTCGAAGAGGCCGCGGCGCTGATGGCGCGTTATGCCCCAAACGCCCGGATGCTGGCGGGCGGAACCGACTTGCTGGTCGATCTGAAAACCAAACGAGTCAGCGCCGACCACATCGTCTCCATCAACCGGATCGACGATCTGCGCGGCGTCACGACGACCGACGCCGGCTTGCGCATCGGGGCCCTTACCACTATCACCCAACTGGACCGCTCACCGATCGTGCGTCAGCGGTTCGCCCCGATCCTCGACGCAACCGGCAAAATGGCGGCGCCCCAGATTCGCAACATGGCCACCGTTGGAGGCAACATCGCCTGTGCCGTCCCCTGCGCGGATCTGCCGCCAGTCTTGACGGTGATGAACGCATCCGTCGTGCTCTGGTCCGCCGGTGGACAGCGCGAGGTGCCGCTGGAGGAGATCTTCGTCGGGCCCCGTCAGACGATCATCCACAACGACGAGGTGCTGACCGCGATCCTCGTACCCGAACCTCCACCCGGGTCCGGGGCCGCCTATGCCAGATTCCAACTGCGCGACGGCAACACGATCGCGGTGGCCGCCGTGGCTGCCGGGCTGAGGTTGGACGACGACATTGTGCGAGACGCCCGCGTCGCCCTAGGCGCGGTCGCCCCCACGCCGAAGCTGGTGGCGGCGGCCGCTGCCGCCCTGATCGGAAAAACGCCGGACGAGGCTGTCTTTGCCCAGGCTGCCGACGCCGCCATGAAGGCGGCTAAGCCCATCTCCGACGTCCGCGGCTCGGCCCAGTATCGCCGCGAGGTGGTGGGCGTCTTGACACGCCGGGCGTTGGCCGCTGCCCGGCACCGTGCCGGTGACGCACGCGGTACGTAGGTGCCGGCCGAAACGGCCCTGTGTCGGATGTGTTCGATTGTGAATGACAGGGAGCATGTTTGGCGGGTAAGCAGACGAAGTGTTTAGATAATGCGGACAACGGCCGTTAACAGGCTGGAAAACGCGGGTTGTTCCCAGAGGGCGTCATGACTTCGGAGAGTCTGGCGGCAATTATCCAAGAGCGGATCGTCGCGCCGTTTGCGCCCTTGAAGGTAATCCTGTTCGGATCCCGCGCGCGGTCAGACGCGCGGCCGGACAGCGACGTGGATATCCTCGTTGTCATGCCGGGCGCGCCGGACAAACGCGCTGCTGCAATCGAGATGAGACGTAGCCTGCGTGATCTGCCGCTGGGCAAGGACATCGTGGTCAGTTCCCCGGATGAGATCGCCCGAAGGGGTAACATGCCGGGTTCCGTGCTTCGGGCCGCCCTGCGTGACGGGAAGGTGATCTTTGAGCGAAGTTGACCCTTCGACATGCTCTGGAATAATGCGGTACCGTCGGCGTGACCTGTCGCTTGACCACGGGGCGTAGAGGACGAGTGTGGCTTCTCGAATCGGAGACCTCCGACGTAAGGTTGCCCTTGGCCATTATGAGCTAACGGGCCACGCCAAGGACGAAATGGAACAAGACGGCTTCACGATTCAGGACGTGAAGTCGGCGGTCTATTCCGGTAGAATCGTAGGAACGCAGTGCCACGGGCGCGGGCCACGTAAACTCGTGGTAGCCGGACGGGCGGACGATGGTCGTCCCCTTCGCCTGATTTGTCGTTTGACCGCGTCCGGACGTCTGCGACTTATTACCGTATTTGCGGTCTAGCCCATGAAATTCGACGCGTGTGAGTATTGCAACGGAGCGGTTCGAACTCGGCGGGTCACAGTCGACCTGCGCCGGGGATCGCGCTTCTACATCTTCGATAACGTCCCCGTCGGCGTTTGTTCCAAGTGCGGCGAGCGGTACTACCCGGGACGTGTCTTGGAGCACCTTGACGAAATTGCCGAACACGGCCTCGAAGGCGCCGCAACGGTTCGCGTCCCGAGGTTCGACTATGCGCAGGTCGGCTGAGTCGGCGAACTCGGGAGAGCGGCGGCGGAGTCGATCTGCGACGTGCGCGTATCCGCCGTGTCAGTCGGAGTTACGGCAAGGGGAAGTGCTTGCTGCTGATTGAGAACGTCCCGGTGGTCAGTTGTCCGCATTGTGGAGAAGGTTATCTCACGGCCGAGACCCTGCACGAGATTGAGCGCATCAAACTCCATCGCCAGAGTTTCGCCGTCAAGCGGCCGGAAGCCGTTGTCGGTTCTCCGTGAAAGTTGCGATATGAAGAGGATTACACAATGCCTAGAATCTCCGAGAACGACATTGAAGGTTGGGCTGAGCGGTATTCACGACATGCGCACCTTGGAGGGCTTATAGGGCAAGCAAAATCTGACCGCAATATCATTCTGCTCGCTCGCGGCGATTCCCGTCCGGACGTCCTGCGACGACTGCTGCCGAAAGAGTGCTTTGATCCCCGAGAACCGGACCCAACGTCTGAAGAAGCAGAGCGGTTCCCGCCGTTCGTGCTCGGTGAAAAGTCCACGGTAAGTTTTAGCACAGGCGAGACACTAGTTCGAATGCCTAGTGCACAGCTGGCGAGAGTCCTGCCCGAGGTCCGACAAGACAGGGGTTTTCTGAGTGATCTGATTGAAGCTGCGGTCGAAGAACAGCTAACCGAGCTCGCGCGACGCGACCAAGATGATCTTCTCCCATCGCTGAGCCTCGATGATATGCTCACATGGCCACAGCCCATACAGGAACTCTTCATTGAGCGATTGCTCATGATTATGCACTTTGATCAAACACGCTCATGCAGGACCGACACGGACTACAGACGGTTCTCTTGTGCAGTGTCCCTCGCGATGGACCCCCGCCGTTACCGGAGGGCCGTGAGGTTTGCCACGTCGCAGCGCCGGTTTCGACAAGCCATTGTGATCGATTCGTTCGTGCGCGGGTCCGAGCCGGAAACGTTCGTTGAAGGTTCGCAGCTAGCAGAACTCTCGTGTGAGGTTGATGGTGTCCGCTGGTCGTTCCGATTCAATCCTGGTGGCCACCCGAAAAACGAGGTGCTGGTTCGCCGCGCAATTTTTCCGCACCGAATGCTGGGAATCGCTGCGCTGCTACGGGAGAATGACCATTGGCGCTGCTTGCGTTACATCGCGAACCCGTACTTTGCGAACGTTCAAACCCTGAGTGAGGACGTCGATATTCCTCAGCACCAACGGATTCCAGAGATGCTGGCCAACCACGATGAGTACTGTAGGCAGCTACGCCTGATATACACGCACGTCGGTGGAAGCCCCGATCCACCGGCGTATGATCCACGCTGGACGCGAGAATATCTTGAAGACCAAGACCAATAACGGGCGCCGCTTGCCCACCGCACCGCACGTGGCGTGCCAGAATGTTAGATCCTGTTGGATCGCACGCCGAAGCGATGGGAAGGTGAGGCAATGACTGTCGTGCGAACCCTGACTGTAAACGGTGAACGGCACCATACCGCCGTCGGTGTGAGCGATACGCTGCTTGACGTGCTGCGCGACAAGCTCGGCCTTAGCGGGACCAAGAAGGCCTGCAACTGCGGCGACTGCGGGGCCTGCACCGTTCTGGTCGACGGCGAACCTATGAACAGTTGCCTTCTGCTGGCCGCCCAGATGGAGGGCAAATCGATCACGACGATCGAAGGGCTGGCCTGCGCCACCGGCGGGGACGCCGGTGCCACCCAACTGACACCGCTGCAAAATGCGTTTGTTCATGAAGGGGGAATCCAGTGCGGGTTCTGCACGCCCGGAATGGTCATGTCGGCCACCGCTCTGCTCAACAGAAACCCCCACCCCACAGAAGACGAGATCAAGGACGCGCTGGCCGGCAATCTCTGCCGTTGCACCGGCTATACGGGAATCCTCCGCGCCGTTCGGCGATACGAAGACCACCGCGACAACTCCCCAAGCCCTAAGAAAGCATCGGACACCCGGGAATCCGCAATTCACGATCCACAATCGTCAATCGGCAATCCGCAATCGTCAATCCGCAATCCGCAATCCTCCTCCGCCGTTGGCGTCTCGATTCCCCGTGTGGACGCAGCCGACAAGGTCACCGGCCGGGCCCTCTACACAGCCGACATCTGCCTGCCCAACATGATCCACGGCAAAATCCTCGGCTCAGCCGTCGCGCACGGCCGCATCAAGCGGATCGATGTTGCCAAGGCCCGCGCCCTGGAGGGGGTGGTGGCGGTCATGACCGGCGCGGACGTGCCCGACACCATGTATGGCGTCTCGCCCGCCCGTTACGACGAGCACGTATTAGCCAAGGACAAGGTCCGCCACGTCGGCGATCCGGTGGCGGTGGTCGCGGCGGCGGATGAGAAGACGGCGGAAAAGGCGATCTCGCTCATAGAAGTCGAATATGATGAACTGCCGCCGGTTCTTGATCCGTACGAGGCGATCAAAGAGGGCGCCCCGCAGATCCACGAGCGCTACAAACGCAACATCAACACCCACGTGGACCAGCATTTCGGCGACGTCGAGAAGGGGTTCGCCGAGTCATATCACGTTCGCGAGGAGACGTTTACGGGGAACAACGTCTATCAGTCGCCGCTCGAGCCGCACGCCTCGATCGCCACCTGGGATTACGACGGCACCCTCGTTCTGTACAGCTCCACCCAGGTGCCGTACTACGTGCAATACATGATGGCCCACGTGCTGCACATCCCGCTGGGCAAGGTGCGGGTCATCCGCCCGTGCGTCGGGGGGGGGTTCGGCGGCAAGGCCGCCACAACGCCGCTTGATCTGTGCGCCGCGTTGCTGAGCAAGAGGACGGGCCGGCCGGTCAGGATGGTATACTCGCGCGAGGAGATGTTCCACTACGGCCGCGGGCGACACAAACAGCACATGAAGTTCAAGCTCGGCGTCGATCGAGACGGCAGGATCAAGGCCTTTAAGAGCGAGATATACCTGGACGGCGGTGCCTATTCGTCGTTCGGCGTGGTCACTGCCTACTACGCCGGCAGCATGATGCCCACGCTGTACCACATTCCGAACTACAAATACGACGGGTATCGAATGATGACCAACAAGCCGGCCTGCGGGGCGATGCGCGGGCACGGAGTGCCGCAGCCGCGATTCGCCTTCGAGTGTCTGTTGAACATGGTAGCCGAGGACCTGGGCATCGATCCGATCGAGATCCGCCGCCGCAACGCGATGGATCCAAATACCAGAACGATCAACGATCTTGACATCCAGAGTTGTGAATTCCGCGCGACCCTCGACGCGGTCTATGAAAAAAGCGGCTGGAAAGACAAGTATGGCAGACTACTTGCGGGCAAGGGCATCGGCGTTGGATGCGGTGGGTTCGTCTCCGGGGCGGGATATTGCATCTACCGAGGCCAGGTCCAACTGTCGCACGAGAAAGGCCCCGAACATTTTCAGAAAAAATCGATCTTCCCGCACGCCAACGCCATCGTGAAGATCAGCGAGGACGGCACGGCGGCCGTGTTGCTCATCGGGGCTGCAGAAATAGGGCAAGGCAGCGACACCGTCCTGGTGCAGATGTGCGCCGAGTCGCTCGGCATTCCTACATCGCGCATGCGCATAAGAAGCGAAGACACCGACATCTCCCCGCTCGATCTGGGGTCGTATTCATCGCGCGTCACACTAATGGCCGGCCACGCGGTCTCCCGCGCCGGTGAAGCCGTCGTGGACAAACTGCGCCCCTACGCGGCGCAAATGCTCGGCTGCAAAGAGTCCGAGGTGGTCGCACGTGATGGAATGATGTTCGCAGACCGAGCTCAGGCAGAGGAATCGTCAATCGCCAATCCGAAATCGGTTCCCTGGGAAGAGGTGGCCCGCAGATACTTCAACGATAACGGTCCTCTGGTCGGCACGGGTTGTTACAAGCCGCCGGACGGCCTGGGCGGTGACTACAAGGGCGCCACCGTGGGCACCAGCCCGGCCTATTCCTTCGGCAGCTCGGTCTGCGAACTCTCGGTCGACCTCGAGACCGGCAAAGTCAAGATCGACCGCTTCACCGACTACCACGACTGCGGCACACCGATCAACCCGCGTGCGGTGCATGGCCAAGTCGAAGGCGCCATTGTCATGGGTGCCGGCGAAACCATCATGGAAGACGTGCAGTTTGACGAAAAGGGCAACATCCTCAATCCCGACCTACACGGCTACCTGATAATGACGATCAAAGACGCCCCGGAGATCTTCAGCGGGATCGTCGATTCCTATGAACCCCGCGGCCCGTTCGGTGCCAAAGAAATCGGCGAAGGCAGCACCCTCCCCGTTCTGGGCGCCGTGGCCCACGCCATCGCCAACGCCACCGGCGTCTGGATCAAAAACCTTCCCATCACGCCGGAGAAGATACTGAACGCGATTCGCCAGAAGCGGGCAACCGAAGAGTCCGTTACGGTGGATCGCGCCGGCAAGCCCGCCGCAACATGAAAGGCGTGCAAGGCATGCCCTACCTGGCTGAAGCGGGCCGGGCACTTGATCCCGCGCGGATGTTCGGATACAAGCAGAATGTTCCGGCCGAGATACTGGGTATGCTGGCGGACATGTGCAAATCGCCGGCGCTGTTATGGGACAGGACGTGAGAACGCGAATCGCTTACACGGATACGTCGGTGTTCGGCGGCGTCTTCGACGAAGAATCCGAGGCGTCGAGCAAGGCCTTTTTCAGCCTTGTCGGCTCCGGCCGCTTCTCGTTGCTCATCTCCGACGTGACGCGCCAGGAGATCGCCTTCGCCCCGGACCACGTCCAGGCGCACTTTGAGAAGCTACTTGCTTTCGTGCAGTTGGTCCCCGTAGACGAACCCGTTCTCGCTCTTCGCGACGCCTATGTTGCCGCCGGTGTCATCACGGCGAAATGGGCGGAAGATGCGGCCCACGTAGCTGCCGCCACCGTTGCCCAGGCCGACCTGATCGTAAGTTGGAATTTCAGGCATATCGTTCACTTCGACAAGATACGGCTCTACAACGCGGTAAACGCGATGGAGGACTACCGCCCGCTGGAAATTCGCTCACCCCTGGAGGTGATCGACTATGAAGACTAAGACCTTCGATTGCATAAAGATGAAACGGGCTGCACAACAGAAGATCCGGGCCGCCGTCGCCGGGCTGAACCGCCAGCAGGAGATCGAGTTCTTTCGCGCCGGGGCCGCAGAATTCGAGCGGCGCATTCAAGCGGCCAAGGAGTCGCAGAAAGCTAGCGGCAAAACGGCCCAGACGTGACTCGCGCATGCAGCGTTCGTGACACCTTCTCCTCGCTATCAGTTCAACAATGGGATGCGAAACATGGAAACAGCGCACGACACGGAAAACTCAACCAGCACTACGCCCCCCCCGTCACCTGGGTTTAGGAAGCAGGTCTACACCACCGCGGCCCTAGTAGCATCTGCGGGATTAGTCCTGATTTTGTGTGGAATCATTCTCAGGGAAACCATCACCATATCCGTCATTCTCAACTCTGTGGGAGCACTGCTCCTTGTGTCTACGGCCTTAGGCCTTCTACAACGACATTTCACGGATGAGGTACGCCTTAAGGAGATGGAGGAGAGGCTCCATAAACTGCTTGAATCGCGCTTCGACATGCTCGCGGCCTGCGAGCAGTTGGGAATCCACAAGATGTACGCGGAAGATTTTAATACGTTCTGCGCCTCGGTGCTCCCCGAACGCCTCAAACACCTCGAACGTAAGTTTGTTGCCGTCGGGGTAAGCCTCGGCGGGCTGGGGATGGCAAGTCGTGGTCAACTCGGTGAGATCCTGAAGGGCAGTTTGGATAACGAGAAGAACTGCACAATCTGCACGATCAAACCTGCCTCCGCTGCAAGTAGCTATCGTCAAAGCGAACTGGGCAAAGAAGACGACTATGGGGCAATTGTGCAAGCCTCGCGGGGGTACTTCGGGCAAGTATGCGGTCCGACGTCCGGGCACTTCCTGGAGATACGTGAGTTCGAGGATGTTGTTCCCAAAGCTGCCCTCGTGAGTATTGATGATGAAGTGATTTATTTTTCGCCGTATTCATGTGCTTCTCAATGTCCTACGTGGTTTGTCATTGAGACTCGCAAGGACACGCCGCTGTTCAAGAAGCTAAAGGAGGATTTGGATCACTATGTAGGGAAGGCAAGTACGCCCAATTGCAAGGATACAGCGTCCCAGGGCGCAAAATGAGTCGCTTAGCGCGGCTTCGCCGTAGCCATAAATGCGCGCAGGAAAACGAGAATGTCGTGGATAACAGTGTAGGGAAGGTCTATGACCTGCCTTTACCATCTGGGTTGAAGCAAATGTCATCCGGATGCCAAGGCGTGGTCAAAGCAGGTGAAACACCTGCCCTACGGCGCTCAACGCGATGCGAAAGAGGCAGGTGTAAGGAGAAAGCAACTCAGGCGTAAGGAATGAGGAAACTGAGTGTGCCCGCAGTTTTGTTCGGCACGAGGGTTGCTCGGCTGAGTACCTGCACGATTTCGCGCCACACTTTGTTTGCGCTTTGCGCCTCTAGGGAGAAAAAGGGGGCAGATTGATTTATTTCCCGGTCGGTCCCGCGGGCGAGGATGAAGATACTCGCCGGACACGCCGTTCGCCCGAAGCCAGCACGAATGGATAGGTGGGCCGATCGAGACGATCCAGCCCAAGCCGGTGCACGGCAACGAGACCCGGCGCCAAGCAGCTAAGGGAAGGAACAGTCTTCCTGAAAAACGGAAGGGAAAAATCTTTCGGC
>Ga0114922_10000397_pt1 | contig 41833 bp, 45 predicted proteins | sample AartaG_FD_100975 | JGI IMG/M metagenome (GOLD analysis project Ga0114922, IMG submission 100975) | Deep subsurface microbial communities from Aarhus Bay to uncover new lineages of life (NeLLi) - Aarhus_00045 metaG | ecosystem: Environmental > Aquatic > Marine > Oceanic > Sediment | place... | reverse complement strand
GGCCTGCTATCTGCGTCAACCGATGTCCCTTTGAGCCCCTCAGCACCTCCGCCGACAGAGAAGTTCACCCCTTGCGTCCACGTCGTCGTTGTGTGGCATAAACACACGACCGCGGACATCAGCAACACGGCTGCTCGCACGTTACACTGACTATGTCTACTGCGTCGTCCCATCTCACTCACCAGCAACATTCAACCGATATCAGAAACCCTCTCGCGTGCGCGACCCCGCATCGCCGCACGGCGCACTTCCCCACTTTCCAAACGCTGCGTATTTCGAGCAGGATGACCCACCTACCCACAGCTGCTCCTGAAAAACCGCTGCGGGATTCAGGGCAATTCCATTCAACATCCGCACTGATCACCGCAAGTATACACGACTTGCCCCTACTTTCTCAACGGGTTTTGTGAGAACAGTCCTCAAAAGACAGCCAAATGCAACACGCAAAGGCACCACCGGTATGGCGCTCAACTTGACAGCGCATTGAAAGCGCGGATACAATATAGTTAGAGGTGTGTGGAAGGGGCGAAAGTCTCAACAGGCAGTTCAACTACATCCGGCCTTAATCAGACACCGGATGTTTGAATCCGAAGCTTTTCTGTTCAGGCAATAGACGAGTCGGTAAGAAGGAACGACGATGCCAGAGAATTTGGTCATAGTGGAGTCACCAGCAAAGGCTAGGACTATAAAGAGGTATCTTGGCAAAGGGTATGTCGTCAAGGCCTCTAACGGTCATGTACGCGATCTGCCGACGAAGACACTTGGCGTGAAGTTCGGAGCGCAGATCGAGCCGGAATACGTCACCATCAAAGGGAAGAAAAAGGTACTGGACCAACTGAGGAAAGCTGCCGAGACGTGCGACACCGTGCTGATAGCATCGGACTTCGATAGAGAAGGCGAGGCGATCGGTTGGCACATTCAACAGGCGATAGGCGCTAAGAACAGCAACGTCAAGCGAATCGTGTTCAACGAGATCACGGAAAGAGCCATCCGCAAGGCGGTAGACGAGGCCGGTCCACTTGACGTCAACAAGGTGAACGCACAACAAGCCAGGCGCGTTCTGGACCGTCTCGTGGGCTACAAGATCAGCCCCATGCTGTGGCGTAAGGTAAAAGCCGGGCTCAGCGCCGGCAGGGTGCAGTCAGTGGCCGTTCGGCTTATCTCCGAGCGGGAGAAGGAAATAACGGAGTTTGTCCCTGTCGAGTACTGGTCAATAGACGCGGCGTTCAAGACCGTTCGCGACGACGAGTTCGCCGCATCACTCGAGACGGTGGACGGCGCGAAACAACAGATTGGCTCCGAGAAGGAGGCGGCGGACGTACTACGTGAGCTGAAGGGTCTTGATTACACGGTTGACAGCGTTGTCAGGAAGGAGACAAAGCGCCGACCCTACGGGCCGTTTCGGACGAGCACGTTGCAGCAGGACGCTTCGAGAAAGCTCCGGTTCGGCCCCAGGAAGACGATGCGGATCGCGCAGCAGCTCTACGAGGGAATCGAACTCGGCGAAGAAGGCAACGTAGCGCTGATATCGTACATGAGGACCGACTCAACCCGCATCGCCAAAGAGGCGCAGGACGAGGCAAGGGACTTTATCGTCGAACAGCATGGGAAGCGGTTCTGTCCGTCAAAACCGAATGTTTTTCGAATGAAAAAGGGTGTCCAGGACGCGCATGAGGCGATCCGTCCGACGTCGTGCTACAGGACACCGGACGCAGTGGCCAAGAACCTCACGGGCGACCAGCTCGCTCTATACACGCTCATATGGAAGCGGTTCCTCGCGAGCCAGATGACCCCGGCTGTGTATGACAAGACTACCGCGGACATCGTCGCAGGCAAGTTCATGTTCAGGGCGAGCGGCCTCGTAGTCAAATTCCCGGGATTCACGGCCCTCTACCAGGAAGCGACCGAGGATAACGGGACGCCTGACGAAGATAAGGCGTTGCCCGAGATACATGAGGGAGAGGAAGCAAAACCGGTACAGATCGTCCCGAATCAACATTTTACCAAACCGCCGCCGAGGTACTCCGAAGCCAGTCTCGTCAGGGCACTCGAGGAGAAAGGTATCGGGCGACCGAGCACGTACGCCGCGATCGTGAGCACCATTCAGACCCGCAACTACGTGTCCAGGCGCAAAGGAAGGCTGCATCCGACCGACCTGGGACAGGTGGTCAACGAGCTGCTGGTCGAGAGTTTCCCGAGAATTCTCGACGTTGGTTTCACGGCGCAGATGGAGGACGAGCTGGACAAGATCGAGGAGGGTAAGCTCGATTGGCAGGCACTGTTGCGGGAATTCTACTCCGACTTCGAGAGCACCCTCGAGCAAGCCGAACAGAACATGGTTGACCTCAAGAAGACCGGAGCGCCAACGGACGAGGTGTGCGAGACCTGTGGTGAGCCGATGGTGATAAGGTCCGGCCGGTTTGGCGTATTTATGGCGTGCAGCGGCTTCCCAAAGTGTAAGAATACGAAGCCCATCGAGTCTGGTGAAACCACGGAACGGGCAGCCCCGCAACCCACGGATAAGACATGTGGGAAATGCAGCGGAAAGATGCTGATTCGGACGGGTCCAGCCGGCAAATTCTACGGATGCGAGAACTATCCGAAATGCAAGTTTACGATGCCGATGGAGACCGGCGTGAAATGCCCCGAACCTGACTGTAACGGCGACATTGTCGAGCGCAGGACACGCAAAGGCAGGCACTTCTATGGATGCAGCAAGTATCCGGACTGCAAGTTCGCTCTCTGGGATCGACCGATTGATATGCCGTGCCCGGACTGCGGCGCGCCGTTCGTCGTCGAGAAGGTGCGAAACGGCGACCGCGTGCTGAAGTGTAGGGAAAAGAGCTGTTCGTTCGAGAAGCGCCCGGAGTCGTGACGGGCGGCTGGCGGCGCTGTTGGATGGTGAGGCGGAAGATCCGCGACGTGCCTTATGACGGGAATCGTGACAGAGTTCTTGCGCTACCTTGAGGGCGACCGCAACGTCTCGCCCCACACGCTCAGAGCCTACGCGAACGATCTTAGCCAGTTCCTAACCTTCCTCGGCGCGGGCGAATTGGGCACGTCTCCATCGGAAGCTTCGTTATTGGAGAATGTCAGCAGGCACACCATCAGAGAGTATCTCGCAACGCTGCAAAACCGCGCAATGTCGTCGCGGACGCTGGCAAGGAAGCTGGCGGCGCTTCGCAGCTTCTTCAAGCACCTGCACGCCCGAGGCATCTGCAAGACCAATCCCGCCAAGATGGTTTCGGCGCGAAAGCTCGGCCAACCGTTGCCTCACTTCCTCAGCGTTGAGGAGGTTGGGCAACTTCTGGAAGCGCCGGACACCGCGACCGTCTTGGGGAAACGCGACCGCGCGGTTCTTGAGACCGTTTACTCAACAGGCGTGCGCGCGGGCGAACTGGCGGCACTGCAACTCAAGCACGTCGACCTGATCTCCGGCGTAATCAAGGTGTTCGGAAAGGGTCGAAAGGAACGAATGGCCCTGCTCGGTTCGCCGGCGGTGGCGGCATTGAGGGATTACCTTGCCGTACGGTCTGAGCTTGTCGGGGGGAACAACGTAGCCGCTCTTTTCGTGAATCACCGGGGCGGTCCGCTGACAAGCCGGAGCATTCAGAGGATCGTTCACAGGTACGCGTCCGCCGCCCTGCCGACGCGCAGAGGTGTGAGCCCACACACGCTCAGGCACAGTTTTGCGACGCACATGCTCGACCGGGGTGCGGATCTGAGGTCCGTCCAAGAGCTCCTGGGCCATGCAAGTCTTACAAGCACTCAAATATACACGCATCTGACCACTGAGCGACTGAAGAAGGTCTACAGGACCGCGCATCCGCATGCTTAGGCCGCTTAGGCCGTGTGGGCAACGAAATATCGGGTAGAGCGGGCATCCCGTCGGAGACTCGCCGTGGAGAGCCCGCCAGTGCACGTAACGTGGAGGGCAGACGACCATGTTCGAGGGGACCACCATTCTGAGTGTACGCCATAATGGACAGATCGCTATGGGGTGCGACGGGCAGGTTTCATTCGGAAACACGATAGTAAAGAAGAAGGCATCCAAAATCCGCAAACTTGCTGACGGGAAAGTCCTTGCCGGTTTCGCGGGAGCGTCGGCGGACGCGTTCGCGCTTTTCGAGAGGTTCGAGGCGAAACTCGAGGAGTTCCGTGTCAACCTGCCTCGTGCCGCCGTTGAACTTGCCAAACTGTGGCGAACCGACAAGTACCTGCGCCGGCTCGAAGCTATCCTGGCGGTTGCCGACACCGAACACTCTTTGCTCGTCTCCGGCACCGGCGAGATCGTCGAGCCCGACGACGGAGCTCTCGCGATAGGTTCCGGAGCGCCGTACGCGCTCGCCGCCGCGCGCGCTCTAGTCAATCACTCCTCGCTGAATGCCGAACAAATTGTGCGCGAGTCCATCCAGATCGCGGCCTCAATCTGCGTATTCACGAACGACGAGATCGAAGTCCAGACCCTCTGATGCCGTTTTCTTCAGAGTGGCGGCGCCCTGCCGAAGTTGTCACTGATCGTTGCACACGGTCGAGACGAACAACCGGACCTTATTGCTGATTGTATGCGCCGGCAGAGATGGACCGCGTGGAGTAGTTGCCTCCAATGACTGTGTGAAGCGTAATCGTGGTGCTTGACACGGACATGGAAGTCTGAGTCACATGGAAGTTGTCTCCCCGTGAATAGATCGCCCGCTCGCCTGAGCCGTACTTGGCGTAGAGCGAATACGAGCCACCAGCGAGAGTCACGGTTCTGCGTTGGCCTGATGGGACGTGTACCACAACTCGTTTGGCGCCAACGACTTTAACCTCCGCGTGCATGCCGCTCTTATTGTCCAGAGTGAGCGTGGGCCGCAACCTCTCCGTACGCCGGCTCCCTCTTCTGCCTCCCAGACGAGGCCCGGACGGTACCATGACCCGAGGTGGCGTGACCTGCGGCACATTGATCCGTGGTACGTGGAGCTCCGGCGGTTCCATCCTCGGCAGATGCGGGTTAGCCCGGGGTCGGGTACCCGCTTTGGATGCAGTGGTACGACGCGCGCTCGTGCGCGGAACTAACCGATCGTAGGTCTCCCGAGACCCGGCACGTTCAGGTCCTGTGGATTGACTGCCAAGCAAGCCCAAAAAGACGACAATCGCCGCCAGCAAGACGAGCGCTTTCACCAGGGACTTGCCGGCTTCGTCCTGCTTGCCAGGCGAAATGGACGCGGTCACATCCGCACGGCAGAGATCGAGCTCTCTACACGTCATTCGCTAATGTTCCAATCTTCACTTCGGCTTCACGTTAGGAGTACTTGCTTGAGTAGTATGTCACGCTCTTCTCCGGCAAGTCAACCGCTTTCCTGTCGGAGATTCTACAGGATCTCAAGCAAGGGCAGCCATGGATTATGGCTGCCCCTTTTCTGTCACTCAGTTCCAGGTTACTCTTCGCTTCGCTCTCTCTCGCTGCCCGTTATGCGCCAGCGACCATCCTCCTCTTTCGTACAGAGGAGTGTCCTGCGCATTGTACCTCTGCGTCCCTCGCTGACAATCGGGCCGACTCTCGCGGTATCGCCGTCGATCTGTATCTCGGCTTCAGCTACGCCGAGTTCAATGTCCCGCTCGGCCATACGCGGAATATACTGCCGCATTCGCTCGACCATCTCCTCGTACGTGCCGCCGCGCGCGCTCTCATAGTTCTCCGAGTACAACGCGATGACGGCTTCGGCGTCACCCGCCTCCATGCCGGTCTTGTACGTCTGGAGAAGCTCGCCAAGCATATTCTCATCGCTGGCTCCGCCTCCAAGCGTAGCGCAGCCGCCTGCTACGCACACCACTGCGACGGACACCGCCAGTAATACGACCATTCGTGCACTCTTCAAAGCTATTCACCTCCCTCCCACGTAACGTCGCCTATCAAACCACCTTCCCTACCCTTCCGAAATCAATCCGTTACAGCGAATCATAGCACCGGACGCTCAGGCAATCAAGCGGAATCCGCACGGGTGCCCCCACAGGCTCGCGAGAACATCAGCCACATCTCTGTGAATGCTCCGCCCAACGTCGAGGCTATTCTCTCAAATCCAGCAGTCCAACATCGATGTATTGCCGGGAGCCCTTCACGCCATGGACTGCCAGGACATTCTCACCGTCCTTGAGCTTGTCCCTCGCCTCCTTATCCAGCGGGAACAGAGTGTACGCGAACTGGTGTTCAGGACCTCTTGCGGCCAGCTCGCCGTTCAGATACACTTGGGTTTCCTGTTCAAAATCGTGGTACACCACTATATAGGGGTTCACCAAGTTCTTCGCGGACAACTCGAAAGTCTTACGCATCCAGATCTCTTTCGTGCTCCATGCTGTCCTCACAACTGCGCAGACTTCATTGGGATCGCCAAAACCGGCCGCACCCTTCGACCAGGATGAGTCGTCAAAACCGAGTTCCGCCCATCCTTCCGGTGGTTCCTCGGTGGTGTAGCGCCACTGCTGCGGTTCTTCCTGAGACGTCGCGACAACCGACTTGAACTTGAACGATCCCGGCAACACAGCATACAGCGCTTTGGCCGCCTTGAGCATCCCGGCCGTATCCATCTTTATGACAGATCGGTCATAAGTCATCAGGCCGTTCAGTTCGTTCTCAACGTCCGAAACCTGTGTATAGACGGCGGCGGAAAGGCCGCGCGAAACGTATGGGCGCAGCTTCACGAGAAGTTCTTCATATCGAGCGGCCAGTTGATCAGCATCTTCTATCCCGCGGCGGCCCCGTCCCCTACCGGGCTGCCACAAGTGTCCCTCGACCGACAACGCCAGCCCGCCAAACTCGCCCAGCACCAGGGCGCGGTCTTTCTCAACGGGAGCGCCTGTCGGGCCGGGGTAGGAATGCACGCTATGGATATCACCCACGCCTTTATCCACGAAGCCGCTTGCGTTAATGACCAGCCGCGATGCATCCCTCTCTTTCGTCCGCGCGGTGAGCTGTTCTGTATTGTACTGCCCCCATCCTTCATTGAAGATTACCCAGACCACGATACCAGGATGGTTGTAGAGTGAAGTCACCATACGCTCCAATTCCAGCTCGAACTGGCGCGCGGACTCGGGACTCCTATCCGTCCCCCGCTCCCCCGTGATGTCGCCGCTGGGCATGTCCTGCCATACTATCATCCCCAGCTTGTCGCACCAATAATAGAAGCGCTGCGGCTCGACCTTGATGTGTTTGCGCAGCATGTTGAAGCCAAGCTTCTTCAGAACCTCAACGTCGTATCGTAACGCTTCGTCGGTTGGCACACGATACAATCCGTCCGGCCACCACCCCTGATCGAGCGCGCCGTACTGAAAGAGAATCTGGTTGTTCAGGGCAATCCTGAACGTCCTGTGCTTATCCCTGACCATGGATATCTTGCGCATGCCGAAATAGCTTTTCACCGCGTCAACAGGAGCGTTACCGTCCAGGAGAGTCACTTCGAGATCGTACAGGAACGGCGACTCGGGCGACCAGAGCTTCGCGCCCGGTATGTTCAGCATCAACGGCTCGCCCGCGGCACCAGTCGCTTCAGCGACCAACGCGCCGGCATCTCTGGCCACGGTTTTGACTCGGCCATCCTCGGCGCTCCCGCCGGTTTGGACGCGAACGCTCAAGGTTCCGGCATCGATGTCCGGGATTATTTCGAGATTCTGAATGTATCCCCGCGGGACAGGCTCCAGCCAGACAGTTTGCCAGATACCCGTTACCGCCGTGTACCAGAACCCGCGCGGTCTCGCCCTTTGCTTCCCAGAGGGTTGATGGCCCTCGTCCGTAGGATCCCAGACCGACACGATGAGGTCTTGCGGCGACAACGGGTCAAGCGACGGGTCAATTGCATGAGTAATGTCAAACGTGAAGGGATCATAACCTCCCTTATGACTTCCAACGTCCCGCCCGTTGACCCAAACGGTAGTGTCCCAGTCCACAGCGCCGAAATGAAGAAGCAGACGTCTGTCTCTCCACTCTGCAGGCACGTAGAAGACACGGCGGTACCACAACCGCTTGTCCTTGCCCACAGGTTTCTTGACACCCGACAACGCGGACTCCACGGGGAACGGTACCAGGATTTCCCCGTCATACTGGTCAGGCTGGTCGTCATCCCGTCCGACAACGGCATAGTCCCACAGTCCGTTCAGGTTGAGCCACTCTTCCCTGACCATCATCGGACGAGGGTATTCGGGAAGGACGTTTTCCGGCGTTACCTCGGCCGCCCAACGGCTCATTATCTGGTCATCCGTCGGCTTCCGGGAGTCCTCAGCAGCATCGGCGACCCCCAAAATCGGCAGCAGTACGCACGTGGCAACAATAGCCGCAACAAGCCTGGAATGCATCCTGGAAAACAGCTTCATACGCGCAGCTCGTCTCCCATCCTCTGAGCACTTTGCTTCTTAATTCACTTACGCCAGATGGATCTCAGTTCGTGAACGTCGAGCGACGTCAGTTTCACGTCGCCACCTTTCGTGAAAACCTCCAGGGTCTTGTTCTCATCTGCGAGAATCGCACCCATCGGCATGTATACTCTGCCATCATTTCCGAAAATCTCGATTGAGACACGGTCAACGAGTATACGCAGGCGGATCTTGCCGTCGACCGGCTTTAGAGGCGCGTTTTCTCCTTTGCAGGAAAGCAGCTGTTTTTCAACGTCGTAAGTTACTGGCAGACCGCGGATTACGAACCCGCACTCGGCGGCATCGCCAACCGCGAACTCAACGTTAATGTCGAACAACTCTCCCTGGATCCCTGACAAAAGGTTCTCACCAGTTTCAAGAACCTCATCCTTCCAGCTGTGCTTCTTCCCGTGGATTTTCTCAATCTCCTTCACAGGATAGGCAAACATGCGTATGCCTTCCTCGGTGGAGTGCAGAGTCAGCTCGACCGGGAAGTCCATCATCTGGTTGAACGGCATCCCGGGAAGGTCTATCTGTCCCCAGGCGATCTGAATGCGCCGGCCGTCCTCCTCCGGAATGTTGGTGAACGTCTGGGAGGCGTAGAAGCAGTTACCGTAGTGGTAGCGTATTGGCTCCTCGGTCCCCGGCGTGTACTTCTTACCGTCGAACTTGCCGACGTAGTAGTCGCCGCTGGCACCGTACAGCACCCATCTCTTGTTGTTCTCATCGCCGTCCACCGGCAGCTCGAACAGTTCGGGACATTCATGGAACGGTTTGATCTCGTGCTGTAACTCCCACGATATCAGGTCTTTGGACGTGAAGAAACCCATCCGCTGGTCGTCTAGGTAGAGCACGATTACCCATTGATCCGTGGGCTCGTGCCAGATGACTTTAGGATCGCGGTTGCCCCCGTTGATATGTCCCTGGACAGGATTGCCCTCGTATACCGTGAAGGTTCTGCCACGGTCGTTACTGTAGGCCAGCGACTGCGTGAACGGCTGGCCTTCCGACCACGGGTTTGTCCCGCCGGCGGATGTATAGATACAGACCAGCGGTTTCTCGTCCCCCGTCTGGAAACCGGTCGTGTTGTCGCGGTCGATGACTGCCGACCCGGAAAAGATCGTGCCCAACCGGTCCGGATGGATCGCATCGCCGAGCTCGGTCCAATGGACCAGGTCCGTGCTGACAGCGTGGCCCCAGGTCATGTTGCCCCACGGCCAGCCGAAGGGGTTGTGCTGATAGAACAGATGATACTCGCCATCATAGTAGACCATACCGTTCGGGTCGTTGTTCCATCCGCGCTTGGAGTTGAAATGGAACTGCGGGCGGAGTCTCTCCGTATAAAGACTCTCTTCGCCCGGGAAGGTGTCGGCCTGATGAACGGCTTCAAAACCTTTCATCTGGCCGCTCATGATCCTGTCCGTTCGCAGGATGCCCTCCTTACCCGCAAACTCACTGACCTCCAGATACACCCAGAAGTCCGGTTCCCCGGCGGCCAGTTTCATAACAAATTCGCGGACCTTTATCCCGTCGATCTCCAGACTCAACACCCTCTCGGGAGAAGAGTTCTTTAGCGGCAGGTTAAGGTACTTCTTCGTGAACGTGAACTTACGCTCCGCTGGTTCGCGCACCTCCACCTTCATCTCCACCTTGGTATTGCTCTGGTAAATGTGATCGACGTTGATGTGGCCCCAGCCGCCGGCACGGCTGTCGACAATTTCGATCCGGGCATCCTTACCGGCAAGGTCCGAAACGTCCCATGCGTGCCATCCCAGCGCCTCGGAACCGCCGGCTCTTGTGTTGGGTCCGGTCGCCGTGCGCACGACCTTGCCATCAATCAGGAGGTTGATGCAGGTCTCGCCCTCAAAGCCGCCGCCGCCGATTAAGAAGCTGATGTAGCGGCGATCCAAGGTGAACGCGGATGACGTCAGCTTTCCTGTCGCGTCATCGCCGCCACGGTAGGAGTTAACGAGCAATTCTCCCAGGTACCCCGTCACCTCCATCTGCCCAGGAAGTGTCCCTTCGGCCGGTCTTTCACCAAAGGCATCACCTTCGACTTCCCAGTCGCCATAGCTGCGATTCTCGAAGTCCGCGATCTTGATGTCGTCCGCCGCTGAAGATGAGCCGGCGGCTGGACCTACGGCCTGGCAAGCCGTGAATGCAAGTGCGAGCGCGATTGATGTCACCAATACCAAGTGTTTACACATAGTTCTCTCCTTTCCTGAGCCAACACTTTCTGGAATTCGGAATTCTCCCCAAGAACGTCACCCGACGGCAGTAGGCCGCCCCCTTACCTTGCAATAATAAGCGGAGTTGCAGCGTTTGTCAAGGCTCGGGTCTGTTTCGATCTAGGACTAACATGCTGCCGAGAGTATCTGCTGTCCAATTTCAGAAGTTGAGGCGTGCTCAGCAACGCGTCAAGGAGGACATTTGGCGCACACGGATCGGAACAGCATCGTGCTGAGGTATCGGGTGCGGCTCAGAGCGTGGCAGGCTCAGTCTCCTGAACGGCAGAGTGAATCGCGCTACCGCTCAAATCCCGCATAACCACGACGCTTCCAAAGAGATAGATCGCCGCTGCAAGAAGAAGCACCAAGTTGAATCCTGCATGGATGGCAATCATCACGGAGGCTACGGACGCCAAGACACCGGCCGCGCCGTTGACGCCCCACGCCCATGGAATGAAGGTCTCCGCTTTCCTCCGCACCGCTTTGAGTCCTGTCGGAAAAGGAACACCCATCAGAAAAGCAAGAGGAGCAATGATGGCCGCTCCCAGCAGATTTCGCGTTACAGCCCCGAAGGAGAGCAGACCGGGCAGCACCTTGTCTAGTCCAAACGTGTAAAGCAGGATCAAGAGACAGAGCCCCCCCACGCTGGCCACCACAAGCCTCCTGTATGACCACGACACGAATCCTGAGCAAAGTGAGCCCATCCCGGAGAATATCAGTATGGTGGAAAGCACTGTCGAGATCGCGTAGCTTGGATGACCCAAATACAGCGTGAACTTCTGCATTAGGCTAATCTCGACAAACATGAAGCCAACGCCAAGGCACACGAAAAAGATGCCGTAACGCACCGCGCCGGGAGTTACCGACAGATCTCCCTTTCGCTTTGACGACACAACGAGCGGGACAAAGATCAACGAGACGACAGCCACGCACGCGCCCATGAACAGAGACAGCATTACCACGAGAGCAATCGAACCCCCAAACACGTCCCATTCGACCCCGCGGCCCTTCTCGCCGAGGAGTCTGGTCCATTTGTGAAAACGAAAGAAGAACGGGTTGTCGTCGCTGACTGGCCGAACGTCGTAGACGTAGTTCTTACAGAAAGAACCGTCCGTGTCGTTCTTAACGGCCTGCATGTAGGCAACGACAGGGTTAAGGGCGGAGCCGAATGGCGCCGGTTCGGCAAAACCTCTGCCATAGAGCCGTAGACTCTTCTCCGACAAGGGTTTGTCCTCGAGGCCCGGACGATACACGATATGGTAAGGTGTGTTGCGGGCGAGCCGCTCGATGACCTGAACGTCCCGCCGCGTGAACGGGCTCTTTCTCGCAATTACGGTGCCCCAACCGTACTCCTCCAGTACGATTAGATGGCGCCAAGGTTCCGACACCCCGTGTTCACGAAGCGCATCCGCAGCTGTCACCACAAAGCGCATCATCTCACGCGGGACGCGGAACGCCACCTGGCTCACGCTCAGGATACCGTCCGGTCTGAGGACGCGGAAGTACTCCCGAAACGCCTCTGCTGTATAGAGGTAATTTTCAGCCATCGTGTAAGCACCCGAGCTCAGAGCCGCAAAGGTATCCACGCCGTTCATGTAGACCATGTCAAATGACTGGTCCGCGCAGGAATGGACGTAACTGCGTCCCTCGGCATGGATGACGGTGGCTTCGGGACGCTCAGCGGGGCGACCGAGAGTATCCGCGTACACTGTGCGCACCAGCTCCAGGATGGCGGGGTTGAACTCCACGGCAGTGATAGCACTTGCACCAAGGCCAAGACCTTCCCATATCTCCTTGGCCGCACCAAGACCGATTATCAGCACCTCAGGCTTCTCAATTAAGCTGTACGCTGCGTTCAAGGCTGTTTTGTCAAAGGGAATGAACGGACCAGATCGGTCCTGTGGATAGTGAAACAGCCTGGTGTTGGCATCGCAATCAGTCAAAACCAGGTGATAGGGAAAATCAAGGCCTGTATGCGGATTGTGGAAGATCAACTTGGAGCCCGCAAGAACATCGATCCGCCCAGTCGGTGTCCAGCGCCGATAGACAACATGTGTATCGGGATTTGCATTCAGCTCCCGGCTGTAATGTTTACTCTCGCACACCTTGAAAGCATACAATTCATCCGCCACGGGAACCAGCGCACCAATGGCAATGGCCAAGGCGACTGACACCGCAACACCGGTCCGCCAGGTGGGCAACGCGAAAAGCAGCGCTGCCACCGCAGAAAGGGCAGACATGACCAGCAAAACCCTCGGTGCACCGAGCGGCATAATTAGCAGGAGAAACAGGATACACCCCGCTCCGGCGCCAACCATGTTCGCGCAGTAAAGCCTGGTCGTCTGGCCCGGATTGCGCGCTAGGACAATGCCTATAGTGAGCCCGCCGGCGAAGTACGGCACAGCCAACAGGATAAAGTACGCGAAGAGCGGTACAAGAACTCCGGGCTCCGAAACAAGTCGGAACGCGTCAACGCCTAGCTTGCCTCCGACGTAGCACGCAGCCAAGTTGGAGATGGCAAATCCGACAGTGCTAGTCGTAAGCAGCACGTCCTGTCGAATTGTGAACGCGCCGCGCCACACTGACAGAAACGCTCCGCTCACGCCAAAACCAAGCAGGGCAACGGTTATCACGCAGTAGACAAGGCTCTGCCACATGGTAACTGACAAAATGCGCATATGGCACAGTTCAAGGCAGAGAATGGCTGCGGAGACGCAAAACGTGGCTGCGTATTTACTCCACTCGCGAGATTGCAGGCTCATTCATTCTCTCCGCAACGTTGTCGCTTTCCTGGAATCGGCTTGCGGACCTGGCACCGATTCCCGCAACCCGCGCGAATCAAGTGCGTTGTGGAAAACGCCGCGCCGTTCGTTGCCGATTTGCAGTTCCTTGTCGGTCCCGCTCCTATTCCTCCGGCGCGGTCTCTTCCTCCTCGGGCAGAGGTATGAAATCCGCGTAGATCGGGCCTGTAAGGGCAAGCATCTCGATGTTGCCGTAACCTTCTCCGGTCTTCCTATCGGCGGCGGTCTTGAACAATTCGATTCTGTAATAGCTCGGCTTCCAGGGCATGTCAACGAAATCATAGACGGGCTTATCCACATTCACCACACCCGTTCTTAACAGTTCGCCGTTCTTTATAACGTTGATCTTGGCGCTTTCCCTTCTTCTCAACCCCTCGACCGCGACGCGGAAGTGCGTGCGGTTGACCTGAGCTCCGACGATGTCGGTGTCGATCACCGTATCGCCATAAGGGTTGACTCCCTCGGTAATCTGATACCGTCCGTCTTCCTGCGTTTTGTGGATCGGGACGATGGAACCCGGAACAGGCGCCTCGAACTTGCCGTCCTCGTCAATATCAGCCATGAAAAGCACCTTCGGCCCATCAACGCCGGACGAAATCATGGTCCGGCCAAAGAATATACCCTGCATGATGCCCGGCACGGACAATTCGCGCGCGTACACGTAAGTAACCGGAGAACCCATATCGCCCGGCCTGTCAGATGTGCCGCTGCCGCCCACCGCCGAGACCCTGATTCCCTGCTGCAGGATCCCATCCCAGAACTTCAGCGCCTGAGAGTTCTTACACACATTGTCCAGTGCGAGACTCGCCTGCATCTCCATGCTCGGGACAATGGGCTTGGTACGTTCGCCTTTCCCGAGGACCCCCGGTTCGGTCCGCGGCTCCGACCGCCACGCATTGCTCCAGACCTCCATCGCATGATACCCACTCACAGTCCACTCCCACGGGTTCTCGGCTGAGCAGGGGTCAGTGACGCAGAATAACACTCCTTGCGCATGCGCCAGTTGGATAGCGGCCTGAACCTGCGGGTTGTTATCCCAGTTCTTCATCAGAGTCCTGGCACCGAGAAGCGTGGCTTGTCCTTCCACACCCCACTCGTAGGCTGGAATAAGTAACACCTTATCCGACTTGAAATCCGCATCGCTGCAGGATTCCAGGCTTCCTCTATCGGTTATCGCGACAAAATCCAGCCCCAGTCTCTCGGCGCGTTGAATGATGTCGCGCACGCTCATCCTGCCGCCGCTGTAAGTCGAGTAAGAACGGAGCTCGCCGCGATACCACCCCTCTTCCTTGTTCAGGACTCCCGTGTCGATGTCCAGCCGTTGCCGGCCCGGAATGTCGGTCGCATCCCTGGGGTCGGTCCCGACCTCATGCTCGACCCTGTCAATGACCCCGTCAAAATCGGTGTCGAAAGCCGGTAACCCTACCCTGCCCGCCGCCTCGGCAAAAGCGCTCTCTACAGTGGTGACGTCGCCCGCGATCACCTCGACATCCTGTATGTCAACAACGTACCCCACATACTGCCACAGGGCCCGTATGTAAGCCTTATACTTGCCTGCGGGAATCAGTCTGTCGCTGAGACCGCGACCGGTTCCCGAGGCAAACGTGTACTCCTCACCGGTCGCAAGGTTCTGCAGTGTGATGTTCATCTGTACCGGCTGACCGTTGGGACCGTTCAGGCTGAACGCGACAGCACCCTCAGTGCCACTGGCTTCCGGCACGACAGTCGTGACAAGAAGAGTGAGTCCTATTCCTATCAGGAACAATTTCGCCAAGATTGAATGCTGGTTCTGCCGAGTCATCGTACCTTATCCTCCATAAGCTAAACGCATACCTGCGCCGCAAAGCGCCGTCGCGTACCACCGGCTCACTGCCAATATGGTATCAAACAGCCGGTTCCCGAGTCAATCGCCACGATGCCGCATCGCCGTGACCGCGGCGTTTGGGATTGTGGCTTCGCGCACCGCGCTCGCACGTCCGGTAACACCTTGAGTACGTCGGTGCTGCTTGGTATAATTGTGGGCAATTCGGTTCCAGGGAGGATGAGGGGAGAAAACCATGGGCGAGATCGCCGGCGGAAAGGTCGCCTGCGTCCTGAGCAGCGGCGGTATGCGCGGTGCGTACCAGCTCGGAATACTCAAGGGGATGGCAGAGAAGAAGATCGCGTTCGACCTGATGGTGGGTGCGAGTGTCGGCGCGATGAACGCGACCCGCTACGTCGCCGGTCAACTTGACGTGTGCATGCACGTCTGGTTGGAGCACTGTTCGGGCCGCCAACTCATCGATCCGTACAGGGCGTTCCGACTGTGGCGGCGCCGGCCGGTGTTCGACCTCGACCACATGTTCGGCGATGCCATGCGCGACCACGAGATCGACACGGCGCGGATCGATGCCAGCTCCACTGAGGTTCAGGTTGCGGTCACCGCGTACCCCAGCCTGAAGACCGAGTTCAGGAGACTGACGGGCGATAACGTCATTCCTCTCCTGACTGCAACCGCAGCCATGCCATACGTCAGCGGAGGGCCCGTCTCTATCGACGGTCAACGCTACGTTGACGGAGGGCTGACGACGCCGGTTCCCATCGAGCCGGCCCTCGAAAGCGAATGTGGCACGATATACGTGTTGTGCGTTCGGTCCAGCGAGGAGGTCGAAGCCGGTGCGCGGATTGGATGCCTCCAGCGAAACCTTCGGCCGTTCATAACACCGCTGCAGAAAAGCCTCGTTGACCGTCGCGTGAGCCGCGCACGCACCCATCAGGCGTTGTCCGACGGCACGTACCAGGCCATCGGTAAGAGGATCGTGCTCCTTCGCCCGAACACCCCGTTGCCCGTGGGCCGGTTTACCACCGACAAGTCGCGCTTGCGGGAGGCGATAGAGATCGGGTATCAGGACGCCTGCGATCGCCTCTGATCGGGCTGGCCAGGTGCGCTCACAAGGGTCGCGCTGTGGGCTCGAGTTCTGGTCTTGCCCGGTCGGGATTCACGGCTTGCTGTGTTTAAGCATCCGGCCGGTCCGACCGCTCCTAAACCTCATCTTCTCGATATGAAAATCCGGTTTTGCACTGACTCGGACATCGCGCTTGAAGCTCTCTGTCATCTCGTCCAGCGCATCCTTGTCCGTCGACTGCAGTCTTTCCGCCACTCTAGGATGCACCTCTACCACGACGCTTTTCTCGCGCGTGCTGGCGAACAGACTTTCCAGCCTGTTCAATACCTCCAGTGACACGGTGGTAGCACTCTTAGTGTGGCCCGCACCCTCGCAGTACGGACAGGTCTCGCTCAAGGTAGTCATGAGGTTTTGTCGGGCGCGTTTCCGCGTCATCTCAACCAGCCCCAGTTCCGTAACCTCAAAGATGGCGGGCTTCGACCGGTCGTTCTTAACCGCCTCTGTAAGCACACGCAGCACTTCCGCTCTGCGTCTGGGCGACTCCATGTCTATAAAATCTATGACAATGATTCCTCCCAGATCGCGCAATCGAACCTGCCGCGCAATCTCTTTCGCAGCCTCAATATTTGTCTTGAACACCGTCTCTTCCAGACTGGTCTTGCCAACGAACTTGCCCGTGTTGACATCAATGACTCCGAAGGCCTCGGTCTGCTCTATGAGTATGTACCCACCGGACTTCAGCCACACCTTCCTGCGCAGGAGCTTGTCGATCTCCTGTTCCAGGTTCAGTTTCTCGAAAAGTGGCCGTTTGCCTCGGTAGAGCCGCACACGTCGCTTGAGCTCTGGATCGGACGATCTGCAGAAACTGACTATCTTGCTGTATTCGGCTTCCGAGTCTATTGTCAGTTTCCGTACGTCCCTTGTAAACAGATCCCGCACGATCCTGGATACCGGTCCGGCGTCCTCGTGAAGTAAGGCAGGAGCGGTCCTTGACCGCATACGTCTGCGGATCGTCCGCCACTGCTTCACCAGAACATCGATATCAGCCCTAAGCGCTCTCTTGCCAACACTTTCCGCCGCTGTCCGCACTATGATACCCATGCCGCGCGGCTTCAACTGTGTCGCCAGCTTCTTCAGTCGAGTGCGTTCGGAGTCTCCCGCGATCTTCCTTGACACCCCGACATGGCTCACGTTGGGCATAAGCACAACGAACCTGCCCGGCAACGATACAAACGTCGTGAGACGCGTACCCTTCGTGCCGAGCGGTTCCTTGGTGACCTGCACCAGTACGTCCTGACCCTCTTTGAGCACTTTCGCTATCGAGGTTGAGCGGGAACGCCTCGGCCGCACATCCACCACTTCCTCTTCAAGCTCCTCCTCGTACCTCGCCAGTCCGTCCGTGACGTCCGTCACGTAGAGGAAACCGTTCTTGGGCATGCCGACATCGACAAAAGCAGCCTGTATGCCGGGAACAACGTTCTCGACGCAACCCTTATAAACGTTTCCGACACAGCTCTTGTTCTCGGCATGCTCGATAACGAGTTCCGCCAGCTTGCGGTCCTCCATCAGTGCGATCCGCACGGCTTTCCTGCCTGCGTTAATGATCAACTCACGATTCATATCTTGTCCCACCTTCTCCCTTTCCTTTTCGCGACGTGGAACTGAATCCCACATCCGTTCGTATTATCGATGCACCTTTTATCTGTCCGTCCTCCAGCGAAAACAGCGCGCGCAGTACCTCCTCCGGTTTCGGAAAACCGCTCTGTCTAACGGCGATTCGCATCGTCACCTCGACGGCATCCGCCCCGTATGCCAATTCCAGCATCGGCACCTGCTGTTTGAGGTCGAACCGCTGAGTCTTACCTTTTCGTTCCCGTTCGATGATGAGCTGGTCAACTCGGCGAAACGTCTCCAGAGCGCGTTCAAGTTCATCCTTATTGCGCTCACCGTCGGAGATCACGCTCCACGGCACCGACGCCTGATATTGTATCTCCGTGATTGATGCTGAAACGCTGGCGGCTCCCGGCGGAACCTTTCCAGCCCACAGCACGCGCAACCCCTCGGGCAGAACTTCGTTGAGCCTCTCTGCAAACCGTTGCGGGGCGATCGGCTCCGCCACTGTTATGTCCGCATATTCCGTGTCGCTCAGGTGACCCACGGCAAGCGGTATACCCATACCGATCTTCGGTCGCGGCGAGAAACCTTGCGTGTACGCCAGCGATATCCCAGAGCGGTTCAACGCTCTTCGGAGCGCACGCGCCACGTCGAGATGCGATATGAACCTTACAGCGTGTCCTCTACGATATTTTATTCTCAGCGTCAACATTGGAATGTGCACATCCAGAGTAAGTTTCCTCGCGCTCCTCAAGAAGATAGTTCACCGTAACTCCCGTGTCAATATGCTGCCAGGGCAGCGGGTCACCGTGCGAGGGCGGTGGTATGCTGCAGAAATCGAACGGTATTTCCGACATAGCCCAAGCTTCTCTCCATATGTCGAACCGCATTTCGCTCGACCACGCGTCAAACCGCGCTCCTGCCTGCCACGCGTTGAGGATCACCTCGCCGAGCCGCCTGTCGCCACGCGCGAAGGTCGCCTCCAGTTTCGCAAGAGCAGTATCGCGCCAGCTGAACGTTATCTGTTTCGCACGCAGCCCGGCGCGCAGCAGCTCGTACTTCTGCCGCAACTCATCCTCCTCCGGCATCTTCTCCCATTGATAAGGCGTGTGCGGTTTCGGTATGAACGCCGAGACAGCAACGTTGATACGCGTTTTGTGGCCCGCCGTTTTCCTGCCCAGACGCGCCATGCTCGTGGCGAGCCTTGCCACTCCCTCGAGATCCTCGTGCGTCTCTGTCGGAAGACCGACCATGAAATACAGCTTCACCGCCTTCCACCCCGCGTCGAAAAGCGTCCTGATTACGCGCAGCATCTCCTCGTCGCTGATCCTCTTATTGACCGCGTTTCTCAACCGTTCAGTTCCGGCCTCGGGCGCGAACGTGAGGCCGGTGCGCTTCTCCATCGCTATCATCCGGGCAAGATCCGCGGAGAACGAGTCAAACCGGAGCGAAGGCAGCGACAACGAAAGGTGTTGCCCGTCAAAAGTGTCACGCACCCACTTTATAATCTCGCCGATGCAGCCGTGATCAGTGCTGCTCAGCGAGGTCAGCGAGATCTCCTCGTAACCGGTGGATTCGAGACCGGCGCGGATCAATTCCTGGATTTTCTCCACGCTGCGCTCCCGCGCAGGCGAATATATCGTCGTCGCCTGGCAGAACCTGCACGAGCCGGGACATCCGCGCATGATCTCCACGGCAAGCCTGTCGTGCACGATATCGATAAACGGCACGATGGGCGCAGTGGGGTACGGCGCCGCGTCAAGGTCCGCAACGGTGCGTTTCTTAATAACCGACGGCGCCGTTGAATCGCGGCTTTCAAGGCTCTGGAACTTGCCGGCCGAATCATAGCGCGCTTCGTAAAGCTCCGGCACGTAGACCCCGTCGAGCTTGGCAAGATCGCGCCATAGGTCGCGCCTCGTCGCCCCACGCCGCTTCCATGAGCGGTACACCGACGCTACCTCCAGTACGGCATACTCCCCGTCGCCGATGACGAACGCCTCGAAGAAACGCGCCATAGGCTCAGGGTTGAACGCGCACGGGCCGCCGGCAATAACCAGGGGCGAACTCTCCGTGCGATCAGCGTTGCTCAATGGGATACCGGCAAGATCCAACATGTTCAGCACGTTGGAGTACCCGATCTCGTACTGTAGGGAGAACCCTACTATGTCAAAATCGCGGGCCGGGCGCCATGATTCGAGGCTGAACAGAGGGATGCCTCGCTGCCGCATCTCCTGATCAAAATCGGTCCACGGTGCAAACACCCTCTCGCACAGTATCTGAGGCTCGCTGTTCAGAACGTGGTACAGAATCCTGAGCCCAACGTGAGACATGCCGATCTCGTAAATGTCAGGAAACGCCAGAAGAACCTTTGTCTCTACGTTGTCCCAGTCTTTATGAACGCTGTTGACCTCATTCCCTATATACCTGGCCGGCTTTGAGACAAGAGGCAGCGTTGTTTCGATTATGTTGTGCAGTTCCTTCATTCGCTCCACCTAAAACATGCGACTCCTGATCCTGATGTTTATCAGCAGCCCGATAAGCGCCATCATGCTCACCAGCGACGATCCGCCGTAACTCATGAGCGGCAGCGGCAGCCCCGTAACCGGCATGAGACCGAGCACGACCGCTATGTTCATCAGTATGTGACATGCAAGCAAAGTGACAAGACCACCTGCAAGTATATTGCCGGAAAAATCTCTGGCTCGCAACGTTGTCTCCATGCCTCTGGCGATGATCACGGCGAACAGGCCGAGAAGCAACGCGGCCCCGATGAATCCCCATTCCTCGCTATATACTGAGAAGACGAAGTCAGTGTGTTGAGCGGGCAGAAAGTTCAGCCGTGACTGCGTCCCGCGCAGCCATCCCTTTCCGAGAAAGCTGCCGCTCCCCACGGCAATCTTGGACTGAATGGTCTGATAACCCCAGCCCAGCGGGTCGACTTCCGGCTTGATGAAAGCGAGAAGTCTGCGTTTCTGGTAGCCTTCAAGAAAGTTCCAGAGCAGCGGTGAAGACGCACACCCGAGCAGGCACACCGACACGAGATGTCTCATCTTGCTTCCTGCCAGGTACAGCATGACAAGCATGACCGGCACGAACACCAGGGCCGTACCAAGGTCCGGCTCACGCACTATGAGCATCATTGGAAGCGCGACTATAGCCAGCGCACCAATGAAGAACCGCGGTCGTCTGATCTTGATCTTCACGGCGGAGAAATACCTCGCGAGCAGCAGTACAACAGCCACCTTGCAGAACTCCGAGGGTTGAATGTGCAATGGTCCCAGGTTCAACCACCTCCGCGCGGCGCCGCCACGCGACGGCAGCACGAGCACAAGTATCAATGCTAACAAGACAACTGCGTAAAGGAGCGGAGCGAACGCGAGAAACCGATGGTAGTCTATCCGCACCACCGTCAGCATGACGCAAAGGCCCACGCACGTCCACACCGCCTGCCTAAGATGGTGTGACGCAGCGACTTCTGATCCGCTCTGGCGCGAGGCGCTGTACAATGTGAGCAGCCCCAGCAACAACACCGCCGCCACGGTGCCGAACATAACCCAGTCAAAATCCCTCAACAAAGCTCTAACGGTCATACTGACACCGAGTCTCCCGTCTTCTTGCCTTGCTGCAACGAACAAGGTAACGTCATTGCCAATAAACCCTCTTTGCGCACATAAGGTGGCGACATCTAACCGTCCGCGCGAACCAACTCAGTCGACTCCGCAACGACGGGGGGCTCGAGTACCTCTTCGCCGGCGTAAATCTTGCGGATCAAATCTCCCGCGGCCGGCGCGGCCGTCTCGCCACCATGTCCCACATGCTCCATCATCACACACACTACTATTCTCGGTTGTTGGTCCGTCACGACTGCGACGAACCACGCGTGGTCCCTGAACTGGTAAGGCACCGCCTCAGGGTCGTCCCCAGCATTTTCGGTTCTCTCACTTGCCACAACTTGAGCTGTACCAGTCTTGCCTATGATGTCTATCCCCTCGACCTTGGCCAGGTAGCCTGTACCGTGAGGGTAAGTCTGCTTTTCTACGGCCTTCCGGAGCCCTTCGACAACAGTCTCCAGCGATTTCCGCTGGACATTCAGCACCCTCGGCGCCACCATCTCTGGAACAATCACATTATCTCCTGTTTCCGGCTCTATTCTGTGAACCAGGCGCGGCTGCAATACACGTCCGCCATTCACCAATGCGGCATACGCCCTCGCCAGCTGCAGAGGTGTAGCCAGCATAAATCCCTGTCCGATTGAGAAATTCGCGGTGTCCCCACGATACCAGGCCTCGCCGAACCGTCCCTCTTTCCACTCCGCCGTGGGCAGAAGCCCCCTGTTTTCGCCCCGAAGTCCAATCCGCGTCGGCTGACCGAGGCCGAACATGCTCAAGTATTCTGCAATCTGTCCAGCGCCGAGCCGTTCACCCAACTGATACAGAAACACGTCGCACGAGTGGGCGATTGCGTCCACCACGCTAATCGTTCCATGACCTTGCCGATTCCAGCACCTGAATCTGCGCCCGATATCGTACGACCCGTAACACTCCAGCCGCGTATCGCGTGTGATTGCACCGGTTTCCAGGGCGGCGATCGCCACCATCGGTTTCACTGTGGAACCCGGAGCATAGTTCGCCTGAAACGCTCTGTTAAGTAAGGGATGTTGCGGATCGTTGAGCAGAGCCGACCTCTGTTCGTCTTTGCCGGTCCCGACAAAAACGTTGGGGTCATACGCCGGTTTGCTCGCCAGCGCGAGAATGTCCCCCGTATCTACGTCCATCACGACGACCGCTCCCGTGGCGGCCCCGAGCGCTTTCTCGGCAAGCTGTTGAATTCTCCTGTCAATGGTCAGATACACTTTGTGGCCGGGCTCCGGCTCTCGCCTGCGCTCCGTGTGCAAGCTTCTGCCCAGAGAATCCACCGGAAACTCCTGTCTGCCGCGCAGATCCGTCTCGACCTGCGGTTTCCCGAGCGAATGCACCTCGACGAGCACGCCGCCGTCTACACCGCGTAGATGTTCCTCGCACACTCTCTCGACACCTGTTTTGCCAATAAGGCTCCCGGGGTAATAGCCGCTGTCCCTGAGCCGCTCCAGCTGTCTTTCGTCAATCTCCCCTATATAGCCGAGAACCGGAGCCGCCAGATCGCCAAGGACATAACGTCTCACAGGTCGTGAAGCGATCATGATACCTGGCAAGTCCGTCATGGCCTCCTCGACCCGGACAACCTCACGGAACGGAAGATCCTCCTTGATGCGAACGTGCAGCGCCACGCTGGCAAAGTCCCGCCTCAGCCTATTGATCCGGTTGACGATCTTTTCCGAGTCTATCGCAACGAGCTCGGCAAGACGAGCCGCCGTGGCCTCCGGGTCGTCGACCTCACGAGGCACCGCGCTCAGCACGAACACAGGCCTGTTATCCACGAGCACCTCCCCGTTGCGGTCGAGGATCCGGCCTCGGGGCGCGTCCAAACGCTGCAGCCTGTAACGGTTGCTGTCGGAAAGCCTGCGATACGCTTCGCCGAAGATAATCTGCAGGTGAATGAGACGCACCGTAAGTACTGCAAGAAGTATCAGCAGACAGAAGCCAAGCCGTCGCGTTCTATCGCCGAAACCTATGTGCTTGGCGTACGAGAAACGCTCCACAACTCTCCTCCTATCCTACTCGTGCTGGAGGCCTTCGCCCCGCAACGGTGCGCGCGTTGGTGCCCTCGTAAAAAGTCTGTCCATACCATAGAAACACAGCGGTGCGAGCAAGCTGTTGTACAACGCCATCGGTATACCTACATGCAGGAACATAAAGCCAACAGGAACTCCGTCCCGGTGCAGAAAGCTAAGTAGAATCAAGAGCGCGGTCTGGCAGACCGTCGCCAGAAACGCTATCGATGTCATCACGACCGGATGTTCCGTGATAAGCCTCGTGCTGACCACGCCAACCGTGTACCCCAGAAGCACCTTACAGAATATGTTAAGCCCCAGCGGCCCCGCGGAAAGCATGTCCTCGAGAAACCCGGCCAGCAGACCTATGCCGATCGCCTTCTCGGGCCCACCTGTGAACGCGAAGTACAGAACAAGCAGAAGCAGCAGGTCGGGCTTGGCCCGGCCGAACTCGAGCGGGCTGGGCCAATGCATCTGAAGGACTGCCATCGCCACAATTGTGCCGACAAGAATGACCGACGTGGCAGGCATAGTCCGCCCCGCACCTTGCTGCTCTTCCACCGTGTCAGAATATCGCATTCTCAACAAGATCTGTCACCGCCCCTTGCGCCAAACTGAAACCGGCGCGCAGACCGAACTCCGTATAGCATAATGAGCGGACGTAGAGGAAGGGTAAACCAGCCGGATCCCTCGCGACGGCTTAACAGGATGCAGCACACGATCAAGACACGATATCGCCACACTGTGCATCCCCTGCAGCTAGAAGGTACATGTACCGGCAGAGGTCGTGGAGAGCAAGCCCCTCTCACGGCAGAATTACTACGGCCTCCTCGAGTTGCGACAGTTTCGCCGAAGGCCTCAGTTCAACCCACTTAAGCAGCTCTCCGCGTCCGTGCTCCACTCGCGTCACCTCTCCTATTGCCAATCCCTGAGGAAAGATCAAACTATCGCCGGAGGTTACCACAAGATCGCCCCTCGCGACGTTCGCCATCGGGTCAAGAAACTTTAAAATGCAACCGCCCCTATCATTGCCTTGCACTACGCCCTGCGCACGCGTTCTCTGAACAACAGCGCCGATCCGACTGTTCGAATCCGACAGCAGCAGAACCCGGGCCGTCAGCGGCTGCACGTTCAACACGCGCCCAACTACCCCGCTGTCGGTGACCACGCCAACGTTCTTCTTGATCCCGTCTCTGCCGCCCTTGTCAATCGTCACCATGTTGAACCAACTGGTCGCGTCTTTTCCGATGAGCTCAACCGGCATGAACTTGAGATCTCGCTTCTCGGCGAACCCGAGCAGTTTTCTGAGGCGCTCGTTCTCTTTCTCGAGCTCGCGCGTTCGAACCACCTTGCTCTGGAGCAGATCAACCGTCTCCTCGAGCTTCTCGCTCCGCAGCCTCAGTCTGCCAACCGCCATCACCGCCCCGAACGCGTCGCTCGCAACGTCCTGTAACGCAGTCACTCCTTTCTGCAAAGGATAAAAACCGTAGGATATGAGGGAATCGAGTTTCTCGACTATCAAAGAGGAGCTTACGTCCGCAGTTATCGAAACGAGGGCACCCACCAGAACGAGACCCAGCAGTATGAGCGTGCGGTGCTTTGATAAGACCCGAGATAAGACCAAGACCTTCTATTCTCTCTCTGCCCTCAGCGTGTATGAGCGAACGCTGTCGGCCGTCTCCAAGTATTTTCCGGTACCCATGACCACGCTGGTCATCGGATCCTCAGCTCGCGTCACGTGCAAACCGGTATCTTTGCTGAGCAGCTTTTCCAGTCCCCTGAGCAGCGAGCCACCACCAGCCAACACAACGCCTCGGTCAACAATGTCGGCGGATAGCTCCGGCGGAGTTCTCTCAAGAGTTGTCCTGACCGCTTCCACAATAGAGTCCACCGGCTCGCGCATTGCTTCCCTGATCTCCTCGGACCGAACTGTGAGTATCTTCGGCAATCCTGCAACTTGGTCTCTGCCCTTGACTTGCATCTCAAGCTCGTCTTTCAGAGGATACGCTGAACCGATCTTAATCTTGAGCTCTTCTGCGGTGCGCTCTCCTATCATCAGGTTGTAAGTTCGCTTCAGGTACTGAATTATGGCCTCATCCATCTCGTCACCGGCCACACGAATCGACTTGCAGAAGACGATTCCCCCAAGCGAGATTACGGCCACCTCGGTCGTGCCACCGCCAACATCGACTATCATGTTTCCTGCGGGCTCATGAACCGGCAGCCCAGCGCCTATCGCGGCCGCCATCGGTTCCTCGATTATATATACCTTCTGCGCTCCGGCGCGCCTGGCGCTGTCAACAACCGCCCGCTTCTCCACCTCAGTTATACCGGACGGTACCCCCACGGCAATGCGCGGCCACGCAAATCTCCTTCTGTTGTGAACCTTCCTTATGAAGTAGCTCAGCATCGCCTCGGTCAGCTCGAAGTCCGCGATCACCCCATCCTTAAGCGGTCGAATCGGAACGATATTACTCGGTGTACGACCTATCATGTTTTTGGCTTCGTTGCCGACCGCACACACTCCGTTTGTATCTCTGTTAATTGCAACGACGGAGGGTTCACTCAAAACAATCCCCTGCCCTTTTACGTATACCAGGGTGTTGGCAGTACCGAGGTCGATGCCCATATCGTGCGAAAACAGGCCAGCAAGAAACCCAAGCATGTCAGATCCTCCGATAATCAGTAATGTCGCCCAACTTCGCCATCAACTTGCGTCCTTGCCCCAATTAGATTCCACCGTGATGCCATTATACCAGAGCGCATCCGGCAAATTCAACGATCTTATTCCCCCACAAAACAAAACGGGGGGAGGCCGCCCTTGCGCCTCCCCCCGTGCAAGCTTCAATGGGAACCATCATCTCATGTCACGAACTCTATCCGCGCCATCTCCGCCGCATCGCCGTAGCGTCGCCCGAGCTTCAGTATGCGCGTGTAACCTCCTGTCCTTTCCCTGAACTGTGGCGCCAGCTCACCAAAAAGTTTTGCCACCGCATCCTTGTTGTGGATGGTCGCCAGCGCCTGCCTGCGACTATTTAGGTCGCCCTCGAGAGACAAGGAGATCAACGATTCAGCAAGGGACCTTAACTCCTTGGTTTTCGGAAGCGTAGTAGTTATGTGCCCGTGTTCGATCAGGCTGCAGGCCAGGTTCGCCAGCAACGCCTTTCTGTGGGCGGCTGTACGGGAAAGCTTTCTTCCCTTCTTGCGGTGTCTCATTGCCCTTATGTTTCCCCATCCGTGTGATCGTCAGCGTACATCCCCAGTGACAATCCCATCCCGCTCAGAATCTCCTTGATCTCCTGCAAGGATTTCTTGCCGAAGTTGTGGTACTGGAGCATCTCGCCATCGGTTCTCCGCACAAGGTCGGCGATCGTCTTTATCTTCGCGGCCTTCAGACAGTTCGCCGCACGCACGGAGAGCTCAAGTTCCGAAACGGTTCTCTCCAGAGTCTTGCGTCTCTCCTCCTGTTCGCGCGTATCCGTCGGCGGTTTGGCGGCGGGTTTCTCCTCAAGCTTCACGAATATATCAAAATGCGCCACGAGGATTTCCGCAGCCGTGCTTACGGCTTTCTCAGGAGTAATGCTGCCATTGGTCCAGACCTCGAGCACCAGCCTGTCGTAGTCGGTTCGCTGACCCACTCGAGCATGCTCGATACGAAGATTGACTTTCTTCACGGGGGAAAAGACGGTATCGAGCGCTATCGTACCCACCGGGGCATCCTCGTCCTTGTTCTGTTCCGCGGGCACATATCCGCGCCCAGTGCGTACCTCAAGCACCATGTGGATCTTCGCTCCCTTACTCATTGTGAGTATAGGCAGAGACGGGTTAAGCACCTCAACCTCTTTACCCTTGAACACGTTGCTGGCGCGCACTTTTCGCGGCCCACTGGCCGTGAATTCCACGTCTTTGCCGTCTTCCTTGTGGAGTTTCAGGTCCACCCGTTTAAGGTTGAGGATTATCTCCGATGCATCCTCCTTGACACCCTTTATCGACGAGTATTCGTGCTGCACACCGTCAATACGCAACGAAGCGACAGCCGCACCGCTTATCGAGGACAGCAGGACGCGTCTCAACGAATTCCCGACGGTCGTGCCAAACCCCCTCTCGAACGGTCCTGCAACGAACTTGCCGTAGTTGGCGGACTCATCCGCTTCCACTTTAACCCATTTGGGCACCTCTAGCGACTTGTGTGCCATCTGGTATCTACCTCCTTTAAGGCGCGCCTATCCCCGACCTCGCCGCTGGACCGACAACCCGCAGTATCAGCGCGAATACAACGCTACGATAAGCTCCTCCTGCACCGGAATACCTATGTCTTGCCTGTTGGGCAACCTGACAACCTTACCCTCCATCTTTTCAGCGTCAAGCGCCAACCACTCGGAAAGCTCTCTGCCGGCACCCGCCTCCATCGCGTCCTTTATCACGTTCAGACTCCTGCTTTTCTCCTTTACAGATATCGTATCGCCGGCTCGGACTAGATAGGAGGGAAAACTGACGTACCTGCCGTTGACTTTGAAGTGCCTGTGGGTAACGAGCTGACGCCCCTGGTTCCTCGATGTGGCGAAACCCAGCCTGAACACAACACTGTCAAGGCGGCGTTCCAGCAAGCACAGCAGGTTATCTCCCGTCAGACCCGGACTATGCTCCGCGCGGTGGAAGTAGTTCCTGAACTGCTTTTCGCCCACCCCGTAGACTCTCCGCGCCTTCTGCCTTTCGCGCAGCTGCGTTCCGTAGGGTTTTTCCTTACTTCGCCTCTGACCGTGCATTCCTGGCGGAAAGTTCCGTTGCTCAATGGCGCATTTCGCCGTCTCACAACGCGCTCCCTTCAGGAAAAGCTTAGTCCGCTCCCTGCGACAAAGCCTACATGATGGACCAACGTATCTTCCCACTTCGTCCTCCTGTCGAAAAAGGTTTTCGTCTCTCTGCGGTACTCAGACCCGTCGTCTCTTCGGTGGACGACACCCGTTATGCGGAATAGGTGTCACGTCCTTGATCAGGGTTACATTGAGACCGGCCGCCTGAAGCGCGCGTACTGCCGATTCCCTGCCTGCACCGGGTCCCTTAACGTGTACTTTCACCTCTTTTACACCCATGTCCATCGCTTTCCGCGCGCAAGCCTGAGCCGTAAGCTGCGCGGCAAACGGGGTGCTCTTTCTGCTGCCGGAAAAACCCGCCGTCCCGGCGCTAGCCCAGGCTATGACGTTACCGGAAGCGTCCGTGATCGTCACGATCGTGTTGTTGAACGTAGCCTGAACATGAGCTACTCCGCTGGTGACGTGAATCGCCCCTCGTTTGCTCTGTTTGGAGCTTCTGTACTTGCCGCCTTTCTTGCCTTTTGCCAACTCTCGTCCTCCCTAGCTTGCAGATGCTGTCGTCACTTCCTGCCCGGGGATTTCCTCTTGGCCCCGCCTACAGTCTTGGCGGGTCCTTTGCGCGTCCGCGCATTAGTCCTCGTGCGCTGACCTCGGACGGGGAGCCCGCGACGGTGCCGCAGTCCACGGTACGTCCCGATATCCACCAGACGCTTCACGTTCGAGCTCAATTCCCGACGCAGTTCACCCTCCACCTTGTAATCCTGTTGTTGGATAGCGGTGGAAAGAGCACTTACTTCCCGTTCGGTCAGGTCCCTCACCCTCGTGTCGGGACTGATCCCCGCTGCCTCAAGAATTCCTTTGGCCCTCGTTTTACCTACACCGAAAATGTATGTGAGCCCAATCTCGACTCTCTTCTCTCTCGGCAGATCGACACCCAATATGCGCGCCATTTGAGTCACTCCTTCAGCGTCTCCGCGCTATCCCTGTCTCTGCTTGTGCCTCGGCTTTGAGCAGATAACGCGCACGACTCCCCTGCGCTTAATTATCTTACATCTCTCGCAAATACGTTTTACTGAACTCTTAACTTTCATCTTTCCCCGCTGAATCGCGTCAACCGGCTTACGATTGCCACGCGCTTCACCCTGCTATTTGAACCTGTACGTTATCCTTCCTCGCGACAGGTCGTAAGGTGAAAGCTCTAATTTCACCCGATCCCCCGGCAGGATCCGAATGAAATGCATTCGCATCTTGCCGGACACGTGGGCAAGGACTTTGTGACCGTTCTTAAGTTCGACCCTGAACATCGCGTTAGGTAACGGCTCTACAACCGTACCCTCAACCTCGATCAGAGGTTCTTTTCCCATACCGGGACCTCGCTAACTGCCCAGCCGATTTTCGCGGACACTCTCCTCACCCCCGATCAGGGTGAGAATCTCCGGCGGTCGGCCCTCGTCCCTGATGGCAACCGTGTGCTCAAAATGAGCCGCCGGTTGTCTGTCAACAGTGACAGCCGTCCAGTTGTCCTCAAGAATCTCCACGTCTCCGTCGCCCGCGCTCACCATCGGTTCGATGGCAATAACCATTCCAGGTCTGAGTTGGGCACCGCTGGAGCCGGTCGTGAAATTCGGCACCTGCGGATCCTCATGGGGGCTCGTGCCTATCCCGTGTCCGACGAACTGGCGGACAACCGAGAAACCGTTTCGTTCGACCTCCGTCTGAACCGCGCTCGATATGTCCGACACGTGATTGCCGGCCGTGGCAGCTTTGATACCCAATCCCAAAGCCCGCTGCGTGACCTGCATCAACCTGCCTTTCTCACTGCTAACCTCACCAACAGCCAGCGTCACAGCCGCGTCACCAAAATATCCGCGGTAGTTCGTGCCGACGTCTATACTGACGATCTCTCCTTCAACAAGCTTCCGGTCAGACGGTATCCCATGCACTACCTGTTCATCTATCGAAGTGCAGATCGAGCAGGGATAATTCTTGTATCCTTTGAACGCCGGTATCGCGCCCATCTCCCTGATAAGCTCCTCGGTCACTTCGTCCAGCTGCGCCGTTGCCACGCCGGGTCGCACCATTTGAGCGATCCTCTTCAACACCGTTGTGACTATCCGGTTAGCCTCTCTCAGCAGCTCTAGCTCCTTTGTAGAACGAATCGCTATCAATTGACTCCGATCCTCTTTGCACGAGCGCATCGCGCGACTCACGTCAGCCTTCACGCGGCGCTAGCGTGACAAACGCCGCATGATTGCCGAAGTGACCTCTGCGAACTCTTTCTCACCGTCAACCGTCACGAGCAGGTCTTTGTCTTCATAGAATTTCAGAAGAGGTTCCGTCTCCTCCTCGTACACTCGCAACCGTCTACGTATCGTCTCCTTCTTATCGTCCTCCCTGAGAACGAGGTCTCCGCCGCAGACGTCGCATTTACCTTCCCGCTTTGCTGGGCTGCTCAGCAAGTTGTAAACCGCGCCGCACTGCCGGCACGAACGTCTGGCCGTGAGCCGCTCCACAATTTCACGCTCACCAACCTGTATGTTTATGACGTGAGTCAGCCTGTCTTCTCTCTCCTGCAGAAACTCCTCTAACCTCTCGGCCTGGACGACTGAGCGCGGAAACCCGTCCAGTATGTATCCATCCTCGCAATCGTTCTCGCTCATCCTCCGTTTGACCACGGCCACGGTCACGTCGTCTGGAACCAGGTCGCCGCGATCCAGACACTCACTTACCTGTTCGCCCAGCGGCGAGCTATCGGCCCGCGCGCTCCGAAATATATCGCCGGTGGATATGTGCGGCACCCGCAGTGCCGTCGCAAGGAGCTTTGCTTGCGTTCCCTTGCCCGCGCCCGGCGGGCCCATCATTATTATGCGCATCTCAGATGCGTCGCCGTCCTCTTATCCTGCCCTTCTTCATGAAACCGTCATAATGTCTCATTAACAGGTGCGATTCCATCTGGCTTACCGTGTCCAGCGCCACGCCGACCATGATCAGTAGACTCGTCCCACCGAAGAAACCCGCTATTGTCGGGTCGATCTCCAAACCTCTTTGAAGCAGCAAGGGAAAGAGCGCCACAAAGGCCAGGGCAAACGCACCCACAAATGTTATTCGCGTCATGATATAGTCCAGATGCTCCGCCGTCGACTTGCCGGGTCTGACACCTGGAATGAACCCGCCGTACCTTTTCATGTTATCGGCAATGTCAGTAGGATTGAACGTAATCGCCGTGTAGAAGTAACAGAACATTACGATCAATACTGCAAACGCAATGCTGTAGGGCGCGCTTCCTTGGCTAGTCCACATCGCCAAGAAGTTCCTGACACCGGGATTACTGAAAGCACCGCTCAGCATTGCAGGAAACGAGAGCAGAGACATCGCGAATATGATCGGGATCACGCCCGCCTGGTTCACCCTCAGCGGCAGGTAACTCCTCTGCCCGCCGTACACCCTGCGCCCCTTCACCTGGCGCGGGTACTGTATCGGTATCCGTCTCTGCGCCTGCGTGAGTACGATCACCCCCGCTATCACGACTACCATAACCGCCACTAGCAGCAGCGCCATGAAAGGGGTCAGACTCCCTCGCCTCAGGTACTCAATGGCTCTACCGAAAGCCGTCGGCATTCGCGACACTATGCTCGTGTAAATGATGAGCGACATACCGTTGCCTATACCTCGCTCGGAGATCTGCTCACCGAGCCACATGATAAACCCTGAACCGGTCGTGAAAGTCAACATGGTCAGCAGCTTGAAAGGTATACCCGGTATCAGGACTATTGGGTTCACCGGCGTCGAGATCCGCTCCAACCATACCGATATGCCAAATGACTGAACGAGGCTGAGCAGGATCGTGGCGTACCGAGTGTACTGCGTGATCTTCTTGCGTCCCTCTTCCCCTTCCTTTGAAAGCCTCTCCAGATACGGCACTACAGACGTCAGGAGTGAGAAGATGATTGAAGCGGTTATGTACGGCATTATGCCAAGCGCGAATATTGTCGCCTTGCTCAGCGCTCCCCCTGCTAACAGGTCCGCGAAACCGAAAATGCCTCCTTTATCGGCGAATATGGCAGCCAGAGCACCTCCGTTAATGCCGGGCGTCGGAATATGACAGCCTATCCTGTACACGGAAAGTATCATCAACGTAAACAGGATCCGGTTCTTCAGCTCCGGAATCTTGAACGCATCACGAAACGCCCGCAACATCCTAAATCACCTCAACTTTACCGCCGGCGCGCTCGATCTTCTCGCGCGCACCGCTGCTGAAATAGTGAGCGCGCACCGTAAGGCTCTTGTCCAACTCGCCTTTTCCCAAAACCTTGATTCTACCGCCGGAGGCCGACGCAATTCCCGTCTTCAGGAGTTCGCCTGGATCAACAACGCTGTCCGCATCAAAGACGCCGAACGAACCCACGTTCACCGGCTGAATCTTGCGCCTCCTCACGTGAGTGAAACCGCGTTTCGGAAGTCGCCGTTTGAGGGGCATCTGTCCCCCTTCAAATCCCGGCTTAATCCGCGCTCCGGAACGGGACTTCTGACCCTTAGTCCCCCGACAAGATGTCTTTCCATGACCGGAGCCCGGCCCGCGTCCAACACGCTTCGGCCGTTTCCTCGATCCGGCGGATGATACTAATGAATCCAGTTTCATTTTGCTAGACTACTGCCTCGCGTTCAGTCCGATTCGCCCACAGCTTCTGCCGTACTCGAATTGACCGCACTGTCTCCTTCTGCCAGGCTCCGTCCCCTGAGAGCGGCGACTTCCTGCCTGGTTCTCAGTTGGGACAACGCGTCCATGGTGGCCCGCACAACGTTTATCGCGTTCATGGAACGCAGAGATTTCGTAAGTACGTTCTTGATGCCGGCCGCTTCCATTACGGCGCGTACCGCACCGCCCGCAATAACGCCTGTGCCGGGCGACGCCGGTTTCAGGAGCACGACCCCTGCTCCAGCGCGGCCGATCACTTCATGCGGGATTGTGCTGCCGACTATAGGCACCGCAAGCATATCCTTCTTGGCAAGGTCCATTCCCTTACGTATCGCTTCGGGCACTTCCTTAGCCTTGCCGAGACCGGACCCGACAGAACCGCGCTGGTCACCAACGACAACGAGCGCGTTAAAACTGAACCGCTTCCCGCCTTTGACCACTTTGGCGACCCTATTGATCTTCACCACATGTTCAACGAACTCGGGCGACCCATTATCGACTGCCTTCACATGCCCTCCCCTTTTCATAACTCCAGCCCTGCTTTTCTGGCACCTTCAGCCAAAGCCTTCACCCTGCCGTGGTAGATGCGCCCACCCCTGTCGAACACAACCTTGCGAATATCGCGCTCGATCGCTTTCTTGCCGATAAGCCCACCGACAATGCGGGCGGCTTCCGTGTTAGCGCCAGATTTGATCTCATCGCGTATTTCTTTCGACAGGCTCGATGCAGCAGCAAGCGTTCTCCCCGCGTCGTCGTCCACGATCTGCGCGTAGATGTGCTTGAGACTCCTGTCAACCGACAATCTCGGTCGGTCGGCAGTGCCCTTTACTTTTCCCCTGATGCGTCGCTGTCTGCGCTTACGCGCGGCATCTTTTGCCTTTGCTCTGTTCATAATCGGATCATGTTGCTGCGGCCGTCTTTCCGGCCTTCCTACGCACCTGCTCGTCCTGATACCTGATCCCGGTGCCCTTATACGGCTCGGGTTTCTTCAACGCGCGAATCTCGGCTGCGGTCTGCCCGACAAGCTCCTTGTCAATTCCGCTCACCTTGACGAAGCTGACCTGCCCTTTCCTTTCGGCGGTCACTTCTATCCCTTCCCTGAGCTCGAACTCCGCCGGGTGGGAGAAGCCTAGTTGAAGCGTGAGTTTCTTTCCCTGCACGGCCGCTCTGTATCCAACACCGCGAATCTCGAGCGTCTTCTCGTACCCTTGGGTAACTCCGTGCACCATGTTGGCGATGAGCGTGCGAAACAGGCCGTGCAGCGCCCTGTGCAGCCTCTCGTCCGAGGAACGCCGTACGACTATCTGGTCATCCACTACCTCGACCTGTATGGCCTCGTGCAGCTCGCGCTCAAGCTTGCCTTTTGGACCGCTCACGGTCACCTTGTTGTCCACGGCGGCAACCGTGACGCCTTGCGGAATCGCTATCGGAACCTTACCCACTCTCGACATTGTCGGTCACTCTTCCTCAAATCAGCGTCACCAAACGTGACACAGAACCTCGCCTCCGACGCCTCGGCGTCGCGCCTCACTGTCAGACATGATCCCTTGCGACGTGGAGAGGATTGCCATCCCCAGACCGCGCAGCACGCGGGGAATTGCGTCACGCCTAACGTAAACCCGCCTGCTTGGCGTGCTCACCCGTTTCAATCCTGCCAAAACTCGCTCTCTTTTCGGCGTATACTTCAAGTAGACTCTCAGAATACCCTGCCGTCTATCCTCTATAAACTTGTACTCGCTGATGTACCCTTCCGCCTTCAGCAACGCGGCAATCTCCTCCTTCATTCGGGAGGCGGGCACATCGACCTTGTCGTGGAACGCTTGATTCCCGTTCCGGATCCTCGTGAACATGTCCGCTATTGGGTCAGTCATCGACATCTCTGCAACTCCGTTCCTTCGCCGTTACCAGCTCGACTTGATAACACCAGGCAACTTGCCCTCAAGGGCGAGCGTCCGAAAGCAGATGCGACACAGCTCGAACTTACGCATATAGCCGCGAGCACGTCCGCAGACACGGCATCTGTTGTACCGGCGCACTCCAAACTTCTGTTTTCTGAGGCACTTGTTAATCTGTGACTTTTTCGGCACTTCCAACCCTCTCTAGCCGGCCGCAACGCCCTCCAACTTCCTGAACGGCATGCCGAACGCGCGCAACAACGCTCTGCTCTGTTCCACGGTATTACCGTTGACTATGACAAACGTAACGTTGAACCCACGCGGGCTCAGCACGTTGTCGTATACGACCTCAGGAAATATAATCTGTTCTCGTATCCCCAGCGTGAAGCTGCCCCATCCATCAAAACTGTCAGGGGGTATTCCACGAAAGTCGCGTATTCGAGGAATCGCTACGTTCAGCAGCCGGTCCATAAACTCGTACATCCTGTCGCCGCGCAGCGTCACCGTGCAGCCAACAACCATGCCGGCGCGAAGCTTGAATCCGGATATGGACTTTCTTGCCCGCGTCACCTTGGGTTTCTGTCCCGTAATAGCTGCCAGCTCAGCCATGCCCGCATCGAGAATCTTCGCGTCGGTATAAGCGTCACCTAGACCCATGTTAACCACGATCTTATCTACACGAGGAACGGCCAACAGGTTTTTGAGACCTAGCTCACGCATGAGCTCCGGTCGAATCTCGTCCCTGTACTTGTCTTTCAGCCTAGCCATTCACGAACCTCAAGTTGTATCTACTACTTCACCGCACTTCTTACAGACGCGCACGCTTCGGCCATCGTCAAGGGCCTTTTTTGTCACCCTCGTCGTCTGGGCGCACCGGTTGCACACCAGCACGACGTTGGATATGTGCAGCGCCGCTTCCCTCTGTACAACGCCGCCCTGTACGTTCGTGCTGTGCGGGCGAGTGTGCCGCATGACGAAATTGACCGCTTCGACGAGCACTCGTCCACGCTCCGGCTCAACCTGCAACACCCGTCCGGTCTTACCCCGGTCCTTGCCGGCAACCACGCGCACGGTATCACCCCTCTTGATACGCGCCCGACGTTTGACCACGCGTTCCCTACCCACTATATAACCTCCGGCGCAAGCGAGATTATGCGCATGAACTGCTTCTCTCTCAACTCGCGAGGCACCGGGCCGAAGATGCGAGTGCCACGAGGGTTCTTCTGAGCGTCTATAAGCACCGCGGCGTTCTTGTCAAACCGTATGTAGGAACCGTCGGATCGAGCCAGCTCTTTCCTGGTACGCACAACCACGGCCCTCACTACATCCCCCTTCTTGATAGGGGTGTTCGGAACGACCTCTTTGACGCTCGCGGTGATAATGTCGCCGACGCGCGCGTAGCGTTTTCGCGTGCCGCCCAGGACCCCTATACAGGCAAGCTTACGCGCTCCCGAATTATCGGCAACATCAAGAACTGTGCGCAACTGTATCATTCTTCGGTCTCCGCACGCTCGCCGACTTTCGACAGCACCTCAACGAGGCGCCACCGCTTCTTCTTGCTCAGAGGACGGCTCTCGCGGAGCTTCACTTTGTCCCCAACAGCACACTCGTTTCGCTCGTCATGGGCGGTGAACTTGCTTGCCCGCCTTATGACCTTTCCGTACAGGGAATGCCTGAAACGCCGCTCGACTCGCACCACTATGGTCTTGTCCATTGAGGCAGCGCTCGTGACTATCCCTACCAGCTCTTTTCTCTTACCCTTCTCGGCCACTTTCTTTCTCTCTCTTGAGTTCCGCTTCCCTCAGCAGCGTCTTGACCCTACTTATATCTCTTCTGACTCGTCGGATCGCCTGATTGTTCTCAAGCTCACTGGTTGCAGCCTGCATACGGAGATTGACCAGAGCATCCATCGAGTCTCTGAGCTGCTGCTCCAACTCCTGTTCAGTAAGTTCTCTCAGCTGTTTCGTTTTCATAAGCAGAATTATGCCTGACCTCGCGCGATGAACTTGGTCTTTATGGGCAACTTGTGTGCGGCGAGTCGGATGGCCTCCTGCGCCAACTCTCTGGGAACACCCTCCATCTCAAACATCACACGCCCGGCCTTTACCACAGCCACCCACTCCTCGGGCGCACCCTTACCTTTTCCCATTCTGGTTTCCGCCGGTTTCTTGCTGACCGGTTTGTTGGGGAAAATGCACACCCATACTCTGCCACCCCGCTTGATCTTGTGGGTCATCGCGATACGAGCTGCCTCGATCTGCCTCGCGGTCACCCACGCCGGCTCAAGCGCCTTCAGACCGTACTCGCCAAACTGCAGCCTATGGCCCCTGGACGCAAGGCCCGCCCTTCTACCGCGGTGCTCCTTGCGGTGTTTGACTCGTTTAGGCATCAACATTTTCTATTATCCTCTTGTTCGCGGTCTCGCGGGCGGTTCTTTCGCGCTCCGGCCCGCGGCCAGAGCGTCCGGTGAAAGCTCCTCGTGGAACACCCAAACCTTGACCCCGATTGTGCCAAACGTCGTCCTGCTGATCGCGAACCCGTAGTCAATATCGGCGCGCAACGTGTGCAACGGCACGCGTCCTTCGCGATACCACTCCTGCCTGGCGATCTCAGCGCCGCCCAACCGTCCTGCAACCGCTATCTTTATCCCTTTCGCCCCAAACCGCATACCGGTTGTAAGCGCCATCTTCATAGCCCGGCGAAACGACACTCTCCTCTCAAGCTGCAACGCTATGTTTTCCGCGACGAGCTGGGCGTTAAGCTCGGGCGTCCTCACCTCTACGATATTTACGAATATCTCTCTTCCCACAAGCTCCTGGGCATCGTATCGAAGCCTGTCCACCTCCGCGCCGCGTCTGCCTATGACAAGCCCCGGGCGCGCCGTATGAATAGTCATCTTCACTTTCTCGCCCGCTCGCTCGATATCTATCTTCGCTATGCCCGCGTAAGGGAACCTCTCCTTCACGAAATCGCGGATCTTGAGGTCCTCGTGAAGAAACTCAGCGTACTGTTTGTCGGCGTACCACGTGGAGCTCCATGTCTTCGTGTACCCCAATCGGAACCCCGTCGGATGCACTTTCTGACCCACGTATGGTCTCCTCTCCCTATGCTTGGTCCAGCACGATCTTTATGTGACACATCCGCTTGCGGATCAGCACCGCACGTCCCATCGCCCGCGGGCGAACCCGCTTCAGTGTCGGTCCCTCGTTCACCCAAGCCTCTTTAACATAGAGTTCATCCGTATTGACATCAGGCTTCTGGGCGGCATTAGCCACCGCCGAATTCAGCAGTTTCGCCACGGTTCTGGCGGCTGCTTTCGGAGTGTACCTAAGCAGATTCAGGGCTTCGTCAGCCTGCTTGCCTCGAATCAGGTCGATGACCAGCCTTACCTTGCGCGCTGATGTTCTCACGAATCGCGCTTCTGCCTCAGCAACCACTATCGTTCTCTCCTACAATGTCCAATGCCGTCTGCACGGACCCGTCGCAAAACGTGCGGTTCAATTCCCGCTCACTTGCGTATCTTCGAAGTTCGTTCCGACTTGGTTCCCGGATGAGCCCGGAATGAGCGCGTCGGCGCAAACTCGCCCAGCTTATGGCCTACCATGTTCTCGGTAACGTATGCGGGCAAGAATTTCTTGCCGTTATGAATCGCAATAGTCAGACCGACCATTTCGGGCACTACCGTTGACCTTCGCGACCAAGTGCGGATCACTCTCTTGTCGCCCGTCCTCACTTGTTGAAGCACCTTCTTGCTCAGCTTCGCCTCAACGTAAGGTCCCTTTTTCAGCGATCTGCCCACCGCTCAATCCCTTCTCCGGTGCAAACTACCTCTTCTTTCCGGTCTTGCGCCGTCTCACTATATACTTGTCGGACGGTTTCCTCTTTTTTCGCGTCTTGAAGCCCCTTGTGGGCTTACCTCGCGGATTAACGGGATGCCTTCCTCCGGAACTCTTGCCTTCCCCGCCGCCGTGCGGATGATCCACGGGGTTCATCGCCACACCGCGCACCTTCGGCCTTCTGCCCAGCCACCGCGATCGCCCCGCCTTGCCGAGCGAGATGTTCTCATGGTCAATATTGCCAATCTGCCCTATCGTGCCGACGCATGAAAGATGCACCCTTCTCACCTCGCCCGAAGGCAATTTCAGGTGAGCGTAGTTACCTTCCTTGGCCGCCAACTGCGCGGCGGATCCCGCCGACCGCGCCATCTGGCCTCCCTTGCCGGGCACCAGCTCAACGTTATGTACATAAGTACCCAAAGGTATGCGCGACAGAGGAAGCGAATTGCCTATAAGCACTTCCGCATCCGGTCCGCTCTTCACAGTCATGCCGACCTCGAGACCGTGCACCGCGAGGATGTATCTCTTCTCACCGTCGGCATACGCAATCAGCGCGATCCGGGCTGACCGATTCGGATCGTACTCTATCGATTTGACCTTGCCCGGAATGCCTACCTTGTCCCGCTTGAAATCAATGATTCTGTACCGCCTCTTGTGTCCGCCGCCGCGCCTGCGAACCGTAATCCTGCCGTTGCGTGCCCTTCCGCTGATCCTCTTGCGCGGCTCCAACAGCGATTTTTCCGGTGTGCTTCGCGTGATTTCGTCAAACGTAGACGAGGTCTTGAACCTCTGCGATGACGTCACCGGTCTGTATTTCTTGACGCTCATTTGCCTATGCTAGAACAGCTCGATGCTGTCTCCCTCTCGCAACCGCACGATCGCCTTCTTCCAGTTCGCACGCTTGCCACCTTCTCGGAAACGCCTCTGTTTCGGTTTGCCCCGCACGTTCATAGTGGTCACATCGACAACTTTCACGTTGAAAAGACCCTCGACAGCCTCCTTAATCTCCATCTTGTTCGCTCGCGGGTCCACACGAAACGCGTACTTGTTCTCAGTGTCCAGGAGACGAGTGCTCTTCTCAGTGATAATCGGTTTCCGGATTATCTGATACTGTTGCTTCTTCATGAGAGTCTCGATTCCAGTCTCGTGACCGCCTCTTTTAGAATGACCACATGGTCGACCGCCAGCAAATCGAGAACGTTAACGTTATCCGCCAGTACGATCGTTAATCGCGGTATGTTTCGACCTGAAAGAATAACATTCCTATCCGGTTCGGCGAGAACTATGAGCACCTTTCCCTCGCCTATCGGCAGTGTCTCCAGCACACGAGCGATGCTCTTCGTGCGCGGCTCAGCGCAGTTCAATTCGTCAAGCACAGTCAGCTCGCCCGCGTCTACCTTGGCCGACAACGCGCTCTTCAGCGCGAGCCGTCTGACCTTCTTCGGTACCCGATGCGAGTAGTCTCTCGGGTGAGGTCCAAACGTCACGCCGCCACCTTCCCATATTGGCGACCTGCTCGTACCCGCGCGCGCCCGACCCGTCCCCTTCTGCCGCCAAGGCTTAGCGCCGCCGCCTCGCACGTCGCTCCTGCCTTTCGTCGAGGCGGTACCTTGTCTCTTGCCTGCCATCAGCGCCCGAGCCACATCGCTCATGACATCCGGACGCACTCCCGCTCCGAAAACCTTCTCGTTCAGTTGCACGTCGCCGACACTCTCACCCTGAACGTTGTAAACATTTGCCTCTGGCACCGTCATTTCCCGCTTCCCGCACTTTTCCTGACAATTACGTTTCCGCTTCTTGGGCCCGGGACGTCTCCCCTGACCAACAAGAGATTGCGTTCAGCATCAACCTTCACCACGAGCAGGTTGCGTCGCGTCACGCGCTCGCCGCCCATCCTACCCGGCATACCGGTGTTCTTCCATACACGAGCCGGGTCCGCGCTTGCTCCTATCGATCCGGGAGCTCTGTGGAACATGGAACCATGGCTGCTCCGACCGCCGCGGTACCCGTACCTCTTCACAACTCCCTGAAACCCTTTGCCCTTCGACACGCCCGTCACGTCGACTTTCTCGCCTTCCTCGAACAGGCTGACCGTAAGCAGATCGCCGGGTTTCATTTCAGCATCAGGCTCCACCCGGATCTCCCTGACAAAACGCGCCGGCGACACACCGTGCTTCTTGAAATGACCGGCCTGAGGCTTGTTCACGCGCTTCTTTTTCTCGTCAAACCCGAGCTGCACCGCCTCGTACCCGTCGTTCTCGACCGTCTTTCGCTGAATCACCCAGCAGGGACCGGCCTCAACGACCGTCACAGGCACAGAAAGCCCGTCCGAGTCGAATACTCTCGTCATCCCTACTTTTCTGCCCAACAACTCGATGCTCATTCTCAACGAACCTCTGTGTCACGGCGACTTCAAAACCAGCCCGTGGCCGTCTCGTACCGCAGAACTCCCTATCCGGCCGCTATCTGCTTGATCTCGACATCCACGCCCGACGGCAGGTCGAGCTTGAGGAGCGCGTCTACCGTGCGCGCCGTCGGATCAACGATGTCCAACAACCGTCTGTGCGTGCGAATCTCGAACTGCTCTCTTGATTTCTTGTCTACATGGGGCGATCTCAGCACTGTGTACTTGTTGAACGACGTAGGCAGCGGGATCGGGCCGGACACTTTCGCGCCCGTCCGCCGCGCCGCCTCCACGATCTCCATTACGGACCGATCCAGCATCCTGTAATCGTAAGCTTTGAGCTTGATCCTGATCTTCTGCTTTGCCGGCATCTTGTTCCTCTCGCTACTTAATGATCTCGGCGACTACGCCCGCGCCGATCGTCCTGCCGCCCTCGCGAATCGCAAACCGCAACTCCTGCTCCATCGCTATCGGAGTGATTAACTCCGCATCTATCGTCACATTATCCCCGGGCATCACCATCTCTATACCTTCGGGCAACTCCAACGAACCCGTCACGTCCGTCGTGCGGAAGTAAAACTGCGGACGATATCCCGTGAAAAACGGCGTGTGCCTGCCGCCCTCG